>Ga0325414_1000133_pt1 | contig 46986 bp, 23 predicted proteins | sample PopdelMetagenome_8_FD_206183 | JGI IMG/M metagenome (GOLD analysis project Ga0325414, IMG submission 206183) | Populus deltoides microbial communities from Bellville, Georgia, United States - Leaf-PdKOR-R3 | ecosystem: Host-associated > Plants > Phyllosphere > Phylloplane/Leaf | place: USA... | reverse complement strand
ATACATAAAAAAACAATAAACGATTAAATTATCCTCAATGAATTAACAAATAACATTTGGATCTCCTTGCGAAAACGACCTTGCCTATGTTCCCAGGTCAATTGTTAAGTGCAGTAAATGATAAAATAATCGATAATACACTATCTGAATACACAGTATTTCTGCTTGCACGAAAACACCGAGACCTTTTAGTTTTTTTTATTATTATTTATATATATAATTTAATGATACCGAAGGGAGTTTTTGGGCATAGGCGCCCCGGAAATTTAAAAGTGGGGGAGCGTTCTCACGGGTTGGACGATGCATCATGGAGTTCATTTAAACTTTACATGGCGTTTCATAATTTTAGAAAAAATAGTTTTTAAAGTAAATTTATATTATTTCAAGATATTTATATTATTCTCACTTATTTATTAAAAAAACATAAAACATGTTTCACTTCAAATAACTAACAATCGCAAGCATACTGTGAAGTGGTGATAACAGAAAAGACAAGAGATGGACTCTGTTTCTTCTTCTTCTTGTACTAATTATCACTCCATGAATGGTGATAACAGCAAATACAAGAGAGATGGGCATTTTTGTTTTCCCTGTACTTATCACTCCATGAAGAAGTTGGTTGGCTGTGGATAATGTCTGAGAGCTACTTGCTGAATGTCGCGTCATAAGGCGAGCAAAACAATGAATGCTTTCTTGAGATCTCCAAATAAATCTATACCGTTCACGCGCTTGGAAAAGCAAATCCTGCCACCTTACTTGATCTTCAAGCTAGGCAAAAAGGCCCTCATGCAATCCACGCCGCTCGTGGAAAGTGAGACGGAGACCATTATTAATGACCACCGAGAGTGGTGGGCGTCGTGCAGGTGCAGGGAGGGCTGTTTTGGTAATTCAACAATGAAAAGCATATCCAAGACTCCAAGCATATCATCAACTATCAAGCACGAAATTACATTCATATCCCTAATCATTCATATTGTTAAATTTTTTTTTTCTAGTTTTGAAGTCGTGGTGGATAAGGACTGCTCTGTTTGCTAGAGAGGAGAAGAAGGAGAAATTAACAGATGGCATCTCTTTCCTTGATCCTGTCTTCATCTAATTTCTCATTAAGATCTGATGCTTTTGGCGACAAATTGTTGAGTAGAAGACCTGTTGCTATAAGGACTACTGGGAGGGACACTAGTAAGAGGGCTATGAGAGCGATGAGGGTGAAAGCAAGCATAGGAGGGGGCGGAGGAGGCGTGGCAAGGTTCAAAGGGACGCTGGTGAGGAACCAGCTGCTGACAGAGATGATAGAGAAAAAGGTGATAGAAGCGAAGGAAGCATGCAAGGGAGACGCGACATCAGTGGCGTGCAAGGTAGCATGGGACGAGGTGGAAGAGGTGAGCCAAGCAAAGGCCGATTTCAGGCTCAGGTTGGAGAAGCAGGATCCTCTCGAGTATTATTGTCAAGACAATCCTGAGACTCACGAGTGTCGCATCTACGAAGATTGATTATATATGCAGCTACGTCTCACCAGCACCACCTTCATCAGCTCCGACTCGATCATCACTTTTCTCTTCTCTCTCTCAAGTAGTTGTATGCTTTGTAATAACTATACGAGTGTTTTGCCTCTCTTTCTTGATTACTACCCTGATCCCCTCCTTGTAAATTACAACCCCCATCTCCGCTGCAAAAAGCTAAGTCAGCAACAACTTTTTTACAATAATAAAGTTATATTTGTGCTATTACTATCACTATCTTTATCTTGTTTACGAGGATGGTTTTGTCGTAGCTACTACAAGCTTCATCGATGAATACTACTCGATCATGATGCCGCTAGTAAAACCACTAACGAGTGTCGTGAAAACAAATAGTAGTGGTATTAATAAAGCAAAAGCATTTTCGGCCATGATTCTATCATTAAATAGCAAGTAAAACTGATTTAATAATAAGATGCTATCCTACCATGGTTCAGAGGAGAAAGGAGGTCCGATAGCAACGCATTTACTCGGCTCCTAGATCACTCCATGTGTTCTCAATAAGCTTCGAAAGGTGATCAGAAACATGCCTCTAACTACCTACCAGGAGATTTTAGCAGTTTGAATTCTGAGTGAGCCTCCTATATACACAGCATCCGGTGACTCTGACATAACTCTATAGCATCCTGCTTGTGCTCAATAACTTCAGCATTAAAATTATCATGTAGGAAATGGTGCGAATGCGTTTCCTGTGGAAACGCTTCATGTAAGAATTTCTTGTGGAATTCTCTACGAGGTTTGTGGCGAAGGATGACACATTTTCCCGGGATATCTTGAAGAGCTTGCTAGCATGACTTGTCATCTGAAGAAGATTTGTAACAGCATCGAGTTCCCATCACAACCACCAAATGCGCCGAGAAAGTCGCTACCCAACACATTGAACTACACATGACAGAAAACTGAATCCACCCAGCTTTAAACAGTTGGAAACAACTACTTGATCCAAGCTGCTCAAGCCCTCATGCAAGTAGCCAACTCTATGTACAAAGTGGCTCTCAACATTTCTTCCTGAATTTTTTGAATGAAAGGCTCTAATACCTCAGTAGACCGCAGCAGAAAAGCCGGCTTCTCTCCACCACCCACACTCGAGTATGCCATCAGATCTACAGCAATGAGTTGTAAATGCTTTCTGGCTTCTCTCGACATTTTTTTCCATTCTGTGCATGATGGACTATAGAAGAATATGTCAGTTTCATCATAGCTGACACCTTGGGTCAAAATTGGCAATGTCCACACCCTGAATGTTTATTTTCAGAGGAAAATTGAAAAGACAATGGAATGTAGCTCTTATTCATTCCCCAAGATCATTGGCATTTGCAAGAGAAGACGACAAAGGCACAATTTGTATCTTGTTCTCTATACGACTAGCAATGTATTGCGTCCTAGAGACAATAACCTCCAAGAAGGCTGCCTTGACCCCGATGATAAAAAGACTAAATTGATGAATATACTTGGTTGCTCATGCCGTTTCCAGCATAAAGCATCTAATTTCGCCAGAGTGTTGACGAATACTCGAGCCTTTTTTGAGCAACTTCAAGCTCATGTTTGTTTCCCCAGTTAATTCAACAACCTGCAAGCCAAGATTTCTACCAAAATCTCTCCTAATCACGATAGCATTCCCTGCAATTTCTTTAAGATGTGCAATATACACTGCACAGATGACACTCTGACAATGCCATCTGTATTACAAAGAACCACTGGAATAAAATGCTTAAAATCTCAACGAAGAGCTTCATATGATGGATTTCTCAACACAGTCACGGGCAGAGGCTGCAGGTCCAACAACTATGTTGGAGGCAGATGCTTTTATGGCAAGATAGGATGCCTAAAAGAGACTAAAATTGTTTGTGAACCAAGCCATTTATCTGACACTACAGGCGGCGATACTCATAGATTGGCACCGTGAAACTCAGCGTGTGGTCCCTGTCAATATACTGCTCATTAAGCATAAAGTACTGGTGATGAAGAACAGAATCAACATCATTATCCCAAAATGGCTCCGTGTATCCGTGAAACTTGTCCACCCATTGAAAGTCTGGTGATGCTGTAGGTTCACCCCTCATCGCAGTGTGAATTATGGGCTGAACATGTGCTGTAAGGTTTAGCTTTGGGAATTGGTGGATGAAATGTGCAGTGTTCTGTCCATCTTGTGAAAACAGATGAGTTCGGCAATTTCCTGTGATGAAAGATCACAAAACCTTTCCCGGGACAAATCTTTCTTCTCCAGTTTCATCAGAATTTCATTCGAGATCCATGGAAATGGCAAAGAGGAGTTTGGACACATCCTCTTCTAAAAACAATCTCAAGAAGAGCCGGCAGAAGACAACCAGCACTCTATAAAGAAAACAAAAACGAGTGAACAAAAAGTGTGTACAAATCTGGAACTTAAAAACGAAAAAGGAAAGCAACCAAAACACCAATTAGATGACCACAAACCCAAGTTATGAACACCAGGTCGGAAGTGAATGAAATGTTTTGGGTTTAAGCCTTCAATTTTTAGCTAGTAAATAAATGCTTGCAACAAAACATTATTTTTTTTGGTCAAAAGGCTCTTCCAGGTTTAGTTCCTGTCCAGAAGCTTCGCCGGATCCATCTTCTCATTTTGTCTCAACTGTAACATACAAATACTGAAACAGAAAACACAGCTCGATATCCTCCATCGTTAATACATGGATATTTCCCCATGAACAAATATAGTAGTTGCTAGCAAGGCAATGCAATACAATCCAAGTCGGTCACAGGTTAATCCGATCATACTTCACCATTTTTATTTTTATTTTTATTTTTATTGTCCAAAATAGACATCTACTTTTAGCAAATGAAACAGCACTGAGGATATCCGATAATAAAATTTGCTGGAAGAAAAAACAAAAGGCAAAAATTGCTGGTGGGGTTTCAAATATCTTTCGTCTTTCTCCGAATTAAACTTCCTAAATAATTTATATCTGAACCAAAATAACAAAGCTCATTCATTCGATGAATCGGAGATCACAAAGCGCATATATAAGCAAAATCCAAAGAGATTGATTGGAGAGTGCTTACAGTATAGTAGCGGCTCGAGGCTCTGCTTGCGACAGAAAGAACTAGAAACGATTCTGGGGTTTTCTTCTACTATTGCTGCTAGAGCTCCATTTCTCTGTTCTGTGAGACCGGACATTAATTGAAACTAAATGATTGCATTTAATTTCTATTATTAGGATCTTTTATTTAAGAATGTATCTAAGACAAGTTCGTTATTATTCTACGTGGACCAGTTCCGCACGGACCACGTGTAAGCCTGTCCATCATCATTATTAGTATTTTGTTTTGTTTTATTTTATCTATTATAACCCATTCATTCGATTCAATATCCAATCGCAAGAGCTGAAGGAGAAAGACCACTGATGGTCATGGCTCTGGCAGTGGCAGTAGTGCATCCACAAGCTTCCTTTTCTGCGTCTTCCTCGTCTTTCTTCGCCCATCAAAGAGTCCCCCGCATCTTGTTGTCCAAATCTCGAAGCAACTCCAGTAACAGTACCAGCCTACCAGCTTCCATCTGCAAAGCTTCATGGCAAGAGGTACGTGCTTCCCTCACTCTATGCTACATCCTTAATTAATTTTGCTTTCAATCTAGGCACGGATATATATAATTATTTCTTTTATCTAGTTGTTGAATCTATATATAATTGTTGGAATTAGCTTGCTGGAGTGGTGATATTCTCAGCAATTCCATTCACGGCTGTGAAAGCCATCGCCAATAGCCCACTTGGAGAGTCTCTCCAGAGGCGATTGGAAGAGAGGAAGAAACTTGCCGTTCAACAATCTTCCAAGTTCAAAGCTTTAGCCCAAAAGGCCCGTAAAGAGAGGTAATTTCGATCGGGGTAAGCATTTTTCCCTTCTTCTTGTTTTAATCATAATTAATACAGACAAGTTAATATAATAAACTTTGAACAGATTAAATGGATGAATGGTGGAAAGGAAATTTACTTCAAGTAATTTATTGTTCCCCAAGAATTCTCATCCCCGAGGTATTCTGATTACTTTGGAAGTCACCTCTGTACACCATTTGTTCCACCAGCCTTAAATTGCCACCAAGGAGCTGCTTGACTATTGGTAGTAGCAGCAGCAAAGCACCTCCCTTCCCAGGACTTGGTTTTCGTATAATATCTTCTTTCAAGAATATTGAATAGGTTGCGTGTAGCAGGTTTAAAAGGCATGCGGTACAGATTAATGTTTTTGCTTTGTTGATTGTTCCCTGTTAATTGATTTTCAATCAATGCGAATTTGCAATGTGACAACAAGAAGAATTTGAACTTTCAGCTTCTGGTATGGAGAGGAGCGCCCTAGGTGGCTCGGTCCCATTTCGTACCAGTACCCAACATATCTTAGTGGAGAGCTGCCAGGGGATTATGGCTTTGATGTTGCGGGTCTAGCTGAGGATCCGGTTGCTTTCCAGAGATACTTCAAGTATGCCATTTGCTGTCCTTTTATATCCTCAATCATATGCATGCTGGGCTAGTCGCCATGCCATGCCATTCTTGGTCTATTGCACGGGACAATGTCCTCCGCAATTGCCAATCTGAAACTCAAGTCAAATTTTCATCCACAACAAGTCTAGGGGCAACATTTATGTTTCTGGAGTAAGGCGTCGTAGCTTGATGCTGAAGATTGTTATCTGAGTATATGCAATTAATTCCTCAGCTTTATATGGATGCCTATAATGGTTTATTTGGTTCGAACTGTTTCTAAAATGTTTACCGTGTATTTAATATTTTTTTCTTTTATGAACATAGCAAAACAAAGTTCTCTTTTCAAATACTGAATAGTCATTTGCTCAGTTTGATTCCATTTTTGTGCAGCTTTGAAATACTTCATGCTCGCTGGGCTATGCTTGCTGCTCTCGGTGCTCTGATTCCAGAAGTATTGGATTTGTCAGGTGTCTTTCATTTCATTGAGCCTGTATGGTGGCGAGTTGGCTATTCAAAGCTTAAGGCTAGTATATTAACCCTCTCTTTGCATCAATCTTCAAGAGATATTCGTGTTTAAAGATATTCCTAATTCCCTATTCTTGGTTAGTTTTGATCCTAAGAGTCAGTCTACCATTCACTTCTTTACTATCTCTTTGTGAAGAGCGAGTATGTCCACTGCAGTAGCATGCTGATTTATTTCTTTTGCTTCTTGCTTCGTCAAATTATTACCAGGGGGATACACTGGACTACCTTGGCATCCCTGGACTCCACTTCGCCGGGGGCCAAGGAGTGCTTGTAATTGCTTTTTGTCAAGCCATACTAATGGTAACCACTCTGGCAAGCAGCACTTCGATCTCACCTTGCTTCCTTCTCTTTTAATTTCATGATAAAGATACCTGTGATGCATAACTTTTCTGGGCTCAGGCTTGCAAAATGAGTGATGGATTGTAAATGTATTGGAATCTAAATTCTTTGGTGAACAGGTTGGGCCGGAGTATGCAAGATACTGTGGAATTGAGGCCTTGGAACCTCTGGGAATTTATTTGCCAGGAGATATCAATTACCCTGGGGGAATCCTCTTCGATCCCTTGAACCTCTCCAAAGACCCTGTATCTTTTGAGGAGTTGAAGGTGAAAGAAATTAAGAACGGGCGCCTAGCAATGGTTGCCTGGTTAGGCTTTTACATCCAAGCAGCTTTGACAGGTAAAGGGCCCGTTGAGAACCTTGTCGAGCACATATCAGATCCCCTTCACAACAATCTGTTTTCCACGCTCAAGTTGGTGTAGATATTTCTCTTAGGTGTTCAGAAAGGTACATACGAGGTATCGTTCCTCCGTCGTAGTCCGTCCGTCGACCCAATTAGATCAGAAAGGTACTGGATGCAATATAACCCCGTAGAAAGGTACTGTTGAGTGTTAAGCAAGGTGTCTCTTGCGAATTCAGCATCAAATATCAATGGCTGATTGGTTTTGCTCAGAGCTCATTTGTTTTTGCCAGTGTGCCGTCTAGTAAGCATAATTTTAATTGATAGATGCTAGTAATAAATAAGTGGTCAGTGCTTGTGAAAGTCTGTGCACTTTTGGTTTTATGTTTAGGAGATTTTCTTAGTCTTTTTAATTTACCATTAATTTTAATACGTAGAGATTATTAACCAAGGTAGGGGTGAGTAGGGGATTGGCAACAAGGAGCCTTGAAAAGGAATCCTCATCATCCACGAAATACAGGGTCCGTACATGGATTATTAGCACGTGGGGGTGTTTAGGTACGATCGATCTAGGCCGACTTGGGGATTGGACCAGCTGACCACTCAAAGGCCTGGTGTGGTTGGTTGGTTGGACCACCCCCTCTCGAAAGCTATGGTGAAGTGAAGGAACCATGGATGGCCATTAACATGCCATCACCTCGCTTTTTCTTTCTCTCTTTTTTTAAGTAAATCACAACAATCCCTCAGGATTATCATCTGAAACTATTGTTTGGATACATGAAGATTTGACACAAACACCTTCATGCTTTAACCGGTATAAAAATCTTATTTTGCACTTAAAAAATAGTTAAATTCAAAAAATATTTCATAATTTGAAAATTAATATAAAAAAAACACTAAGCATGATTATTGATAAAAAAAAAAAATATTTCATAATTGGAATAATATATATATATATGACCTTCCATTTAAGTTCTAATTTAAAGCAAAAAACATATTAATAAAAAAAATAATAAAAACTTGAACCAGAAACAACGATTGAACCAACGGATTTTTTTTTACTTGAAGATTTCAAATCACTGAAAAAGAAAACATTATCTTCCTTACAATTTAATTTATAAGTCTTTGAAATTGTTTTTTAAATTATTTTTTGTTTGAAAATATATTAAAATAATATTTTTTTATTTTTATTTTTTTATCAATACATCAAAACTATATAAAAATATTTAAAATCAAAAAAATCAAAAATTAAAAGTGCAATTAAACATCAGAATTATAACCTTCATCAAAAAGGCTAAATTTTCCAGAACACAAAAAGATCAGTTCCCTATTTTTATTGAGGTGTGTTTAGGTATTGAGGTGTGTTTAGGTGGGAGATGTGGTGGCTTCTTTTAAATATATAATTATTTTAAATTACAAATCACATATTTTAAAAGTAAAATATACATTATTTTCATTGGAAAAAAACTATCCTACCTCCCACCCAAACTAAGAGGAGGGAGCAAAGAGTATTAATATCAAGAATTTATTTGTTTTCATGTTTTAAAAATATTTTTATACAAAATTAAAAAGTTATATTTTTATTTATTTATTTTTAAATCGTTTTATTGAGCTAGTTTTAAAAATAATTTTTAAAAAATAAAAAAGTATATTATTTTAATATATATAAAAAAACAATTTAAATAACATCATTACCGTAATCTTAACTATTTTCTAAATAAAGTGGCCCGTACAGATAGTGGACGTTTTCTATATTGTAGTGAAAGTGATGATGGGATGTCACTGCTTGTTCTTATCGGATTCCGTGGAATCGTACGATTCCCTGCTGTCAAATTGTAGAGTATTTCTTGGTGTACAAATACTAGTAAATATACCATACTCCACTTGTTATTGCTTTTTTTCTACTACTGTTGATTCGATTTGATTGATGTTCAATTTACGACGTTCCTGATTAAAACAGCTGGCACTGCATGGTTTTCGTGTTTATGTAGTGCGTGGGCACGCGGTCTGTACTTTCGTTAGCCACGTGATTCGTTTCGTTCAGCTAAGAAAACACAAAAGCTGGAGTACAGAAAATGCCACCGCCCTCGTTCTTCTTTTCTTCTATACTAGCTTTGGTGCCCGGCGCTTCTCCGTGGGACTGTAATATTTTTTATTTTACAAAAAAATTATGTCTATGCATTGAAATAAAATTAAAAAATGATATAAAAAATTATGTCTAATAATTAAAGCTAAGCCAATATTTTTTTTTTCACAACTCGCTCTACCAATAATAGAAAAAGAGATTATACGACAAAAACCTATTTTTAACCATTAATAGTCATCACATGCACCGTTTAAAGTACATAGTAATCCTAAAGTGCTAATGTTTTTTTAATTTTAAAAATATTATTTAAATATTAAATTACATTATCACCCTTAGTCAAACATAGAATTAACAAAAACAATCAAAGCTAACGGATCAAAATACCCCTGACTATAATTACTTACATTTTTTAGATTCAACGCACATTTGCCCCTGTTGTGTTGATTCTTTTATCCTCGTGGATATTTTTATTATTTTACTGTAATTGAAAATATTAACTAGATAAAAATACCACTAACTAGATCTACCATGATTAATAAACCTTGTAAAAAAAAAACACATGTATCCAAGGCAAGTGTTTTTTTTGTTAGGAAGATCATACATGTCACTTGATTATTATAGTAAATAGGAGATGTCCATGTTGCTACAAGGAAACTTTCTATCTTTTTAGTTGTTTTTTTCTTTATCAATTTTATTATTATTATCATTATTGTTATTACTATTATTATTAGTGTCGTTACTACTACTACTATTACTACTATTATTATTACGACGACGACGACAACCACCACCACCATTATTATTATTATTATTATAACCATCATCAACATTGCTACCATTACTGTGTCTTCTTCTTAGCAAAGAGAAATTTTATTATTCAACTATATTCGTATTTTTTTTGTCTTGATATTGACACACACTACCTGAATCCTATATGTGAATAGCAATGCCGGATATTATTTTCAGGACCATTCCTATTATATTTCAATTACCTATCTAATATATTCTTATTATAATAAAATATTAAATATATTTTATTAATAGACTACATCTAATACATTTAGATTTATATAATACATTTAATTTATATAATATTTTTATATATTTGATTTTTTTATTCCATTTTATTTGAATATAATTTAAATTTATATTCATTTAGAATTTATTAAAAAATATAATTTAGAATTTATTATAATTTATTATTCTAAATTAGAATTTAGAATTATTCACTACTACTACTACTACTACTAAGACAACAAAAAACATAAACTTGATCTAAAGGATAAAATTAAAAACCATAAAAACTTTGACAAAAAAAAAAGAAAAAAAATAAGAAAACAAAAGAAAAATAACAAAATTTAAATCAATATTATATTATTGAAAAACAAAAAAAACCTAATATGAGGGATAAAATTAAAAACCATAAAAACATTGAAAAAAAACAAAGGAAACAAATAAGGAATCAAAAGTAGAAGGCCCAAATTGAAAAATTTTCATTTACAAATAATTCCCCATTCATTCGAAGGAGGATTTGAGAGAATTGAAGGATTAAATTGAAAATAAATAAAACTTTCTCAAAACAAAAAAGGACACAAATCAAAAATCAAAACAAAAATGACTAAATCTGAAACACCAACAACAATAAGGATCAAAATTGATTTTCCAAGGTAGGAGAGAGAAATTAAAGGGAAAAAGAAAGGGTTATTGATGACAAACCAACCACTTTTAGATGCCGCCCGCCACCAATAAAGGAAAAGGATAAAGAGAAGAAACAAATGACATGACGAAAGCTCATTTTACATCACTGGGAGACGCCGTATGCGTCGCTCAAAATACATGGCATCTCCAGCAACTTTTTTGCATTTAAAAATAACAAATTAAATGGTACATTACATTACAACCCTTAACCAGTCCAATAATTACAAAAACAAAATATGAGAAAAAGATGTTAATATCCTTTTTTTAATGGCTTAATTTTTTTTTTATCTTTAAAATCATATACATAATCTTATTGTATTCTAAAAAAGAAAAAGACAACAACACTCATGGCTCAAAATTTTAGTTTTTTTTTTTTTATCTTAGGGGTATTTTGATTGTTTTATTCATAAATTTATTAAATAGATAAAAATACCCCAAACAAATTCATAGTGAATAATGTATCGTATGAAAAGATAAAAATACCCTTAGTTGAAAAGCGAGTAATTTTTATTTAGAATGACAAAAAAGTCACCACATTATAGTGGTGAATAGTGGTGAATAGAAAAATACGAGGGAGGCTACAATTTGTTTTCCTTTTGTTTTAGTTGTTTTGTAATTCATGCATTACATGTTTTTTCAATCGTATTTTTATGTAAAAATACATGATAATTGTCCAACCGCAGCTACACTGCAGGTCCAATTAAATTTTTGTTGAACATAAAAAAATATTTAAGTGTCATTAACATATTTTATAGAAAAAGTAAATAAATTATGTGGAGGTTGACCTGAATAGACATGCTAGTTGACTTTGCAGATTTAAAAACAAACTTGAACAACCGGTAAAAAAATAGCATAACTAGAAAAATCAAGATGATATTATTTTTTCAATATTAAGAAGACAACATGTTGGATCTACTTGGATTTAATCGGATCCACTCTGATCAACTCGGGTTAACCTGCTAAATCTTCAATCCAGGTAATGATACTCTGATAACCCTATAAAAAAATAAAAAAAATCATTAAGGTCAATTATCAATCAATTCAATACCGAATGATGGAATTCAAAACAAAATCTAGTTGAAAAAATAAGTCAAGCCAACTCGGGTTAAAACTAAGAAAACTAGTCATAAGATCGGGATAATCACACATAAAAAAATTTGAAACAAATTTTGAAGCTTAATCCACAATAAACCTAGTGTTGAATGATGAAATTAAAAAAACAAAAATCAATTAAAAAAAAGGACATGAAAAAACCATCATAGTCAACTCGACCAAACTTATGATCTAGATCATAAAATTGAGATACCTTCATAGAAATTAAACCGACATAAATTATAAAGTCTAATTTCCACTCAACCTAATATTGAAGGATAAAATTGAGAAAAAAAAATTAAAAAAGAACAAAGAGCACCGAGGCAACCGAGTTAACCTGCAACTTAGGTTATAAAACCATGATAACCCCATATAAAGTAAATTATAAAAAGAATAAATATGAAGCACAATCCTCATTCAACCTAATATTCAAGGATTAAATTGAAAAGAATAATTAAAAAAATAAAAAAAATCTCGAGTCAGCCCGGTTGAACTTACCAAACTAGAATTATGAGATTAGGATAACTCTATAAAAAGAAAATAAATAAAAATCACAAAATTAAATTCCTTGTAAACTTAATATTGAAGGATGAAATTGAAAAAAAATTAATTAAAAAGGGACAAAAAAAAGGACCAACTTAGCTAGCCCGCAAAACTTCCTATATAGGTCATGAGACCGTGATAACCTCGTAAAAAACAAATAAAAAAATACATGAAGTCAAATTCTCAATCAATCCAATGTTGATGGATAAAATTTAAAAAAAATCAATTCAAAAAAGAAAAAAAAATTAAGTCGAGTCGACCTGTGTCAACCTAGCAAACTTGTGTCATAAGACTGAGATAACTCCATAATAAATAAATAAAAACAAATTATAAATTTTAATATCCATTAAACCCAATGTTAAATGATGAATTTGTATATATAAAAAAATCAAAGACCAAATTGTAAAATGCCAAAGTATTTTATTGTCCATTGCTATAATGAAATGCTAAAACCTTTCAGTATATCCAGAGAATAAAACTATAAAAGGCCAAAACATTTAATTGTTTATCACCATAGTGAAATGCCCATGTTTTTTAATATATGTCAATGATAATTATTAAATAGGTGAGGTGTGAATTTAGTCTTTCTATTTTAAATGAAATTGTAACTTAATACCTTTAATTTTATAATTAACAGTGCAATTTATTAACTTCTTTTTATTGTATGATGCTTTCAGCTTACTAATAAATATCCAAAATGCCTTTAAATCCTTTTTTTGTTTCATAGTGTTGTCTTCTTTAATAATCCGGATAATAGTATCAAATACAAAAATCATTTTAAATAAAAATATTTTTTCAAACAAAAACAATTATATACACGGCCTGTTATGACATGTTTTTGCAGTTAAGAAAACTCCAATGGAAACTAAAAAGTTTATGCATACATATAATAAAATAAATTGAGAACTATTTGTGTTAATAAAAAAACAAATCATAACGGTAACAAAAAAATAAAGCATGAAAAGTCTAAAGATAGATATGAATCAAGATATTTAAACTCGCAAGACGAAACATTTATCCAATTATATTCATTAAATTTATTAATTAAAATATTTTTTTATTCAATAAAACGATAATAGAAATAGACACATACATTAAATTGGCTAAATAAAATAAAAAGGGTGAAATATTATGAAATGATGCACATGTTAGAAATATCATTTGAAAATAAATATTTTTTTTCAAAAAATAAAATTCATCTATACAGGAGATTAAAAAAATTATAAATGAATCAGAAAAAACTCTTAAAAAATTAAATATATACAAAATAACAAAAAATAATTATCATTTACAAGATGCTCAATAAACAAAATAAAAAAGAGAATAAATATTAATTTTTATATATATAAGCATTAATTTTTTTTAAAAAAAGAATTTAGAAAAAAAAAGCTAGGTGTTGTTGCCCTTGGCAAGCCAAGCCACTCAACTTGGCCCTTTTTTTGTTCCATCCCGGGAGGATGACATGTTGTCAGCCTTGATTTTTTCAAATAAAAAAAATCAAACAACGTATTATCTAATTTTCTCATAATCCTGCTACTATTATAGTCGCAAAATCGGGACATAAGTTTTTTTTACTCAAAACATCCATAAAACACATTAGAAATCGTGATAAACCTATCTATAGCTTAAAAAACAAAAAAACCATCACAAAACCTGAAATCAACCCAATACAAAAAACTTCTCAATCTCATAAGTATTTCAAGATAAAAAAATCACCTAGTATGAACTCCCTTCATCAAATGAAATCATTTAACACAAAGATCAACAGTTTTGATGGTTGAAATCGACGTCAACAATATTTTTCTCTCTTTACGTTGGAATCTGGTGGCCACTCTCTCTCCTTTCTCAAACTAGGAATTGAAAAATAATAAAAATAAACTTTTATACCAAAATTGAATTAAAAAATATTAAGGTACCGAATATTTATTGCTTTTAAAGTATGGGGACTAAATTAAACTTTTTGCGTGAGCTTTGAAACCATCACTCATTATGACGTTTTTTCTGCTTTAGTCCCCTATCTTTCAATTTTATCCTTAGCCAAGAAATTTGATTCAATTTCCCTTGAATTTGACGCTAAAAGGATGCAATTGCACAAAAAAAAAGGTTTAAGAGAGAAATTGAAAAAAAAAAACAATAAGTCTACGGTAAAATATGAGATGATGAACAATAGGTTTATGCTATAGGGAAACACCCAGGAGTTTTTGTTTTTTACTTAATAATCAATTATAAACTTTAATTTTATTATACCTTTTGGTTTATATATTTATTAAGTTTTTTTTTCAATATTTATATGTTTATGCTAACATAATCTTCAATAAACTAAAAATTATATTATATAAGTCCGATGAATCAACATGTTTTATTTTTACCTTGATCATCATTTAAAGAAACTAGAGGTGAGGTGATAACCCAACACCTTTGAACTCAGCAGAGCACTGAGCCCAAGTATATATGAATTTGATGATCTACCAGAACTAGCATTGTTGGGCTCAACCGCGCTGAGCCTAAGCCTCTATGGGTTCGGTGAGTGGCCACGTTCATCACCCTTACGCTCAGATAAGTGCTAAGCCTATGCTTATATGGTCCTACCGAGCTGCTACACATATCACACTCAGATTTAGCCAAGTACCAAGCCTAAATATAAATGGCTTTGACAATCTTATTAGGCTTCATAATAGACTATGAGATTTTAATGATTTGGAGACATTTCTCCTCTGATGAGTCAATGATATTTTCCTATGATAAATCTAAGATATTTATTCTTAAATGAGTTAGAGATATTTTTCTTCTTTGACACATAAGATGTATTTTAATGGTATCAAAAAAAGATGATTTTTGAGGCACCCCCCTCACCAAAAGATAAGATGATAAATTATAAAGACTCATTGGCTCCTTAAAAGAAAAAGGTACTTAATCTCCATGAACAACAACATATTTACTTGAGAGTCTTTAAAAAAAATATCAATGCATTTTCTCTCAAGTAAAATATCTACTTAAATATCAGAGAGTTTCTAAATACACAAAAGAGGATATTTTGTAGATACCGACTACTGACCACCTTGGTTTACTAAATACCAACTATCACGACTATGAAAAATAAATCAGATTGCTAGAATCAATACATCAATCGATTATTTAAGATACAAATCTAGTCACTGATCTACTTAGATCTTCATCAAAGTCCACATTAATAAGTTGTTTTAAGTAAAAATTGTCGTGGTTTCATTGATTTTTTGAGTTTAAATTTCTAGATGAATATTTATGAGAACCTAATTCAATGAATTATCAAGTTGATATGAAATATATTTGAAAAAAGCATATAATTTCAAATAAGTTTAAACTGGTTTTAAAATATTTTTTATCCTAAAAAACGTAAAAAGTTTAAAAAATCCTTAGTTTGATTTGTTTTTTTTGGATAACAATGAACTTAATTTTATGGGATCAGAATATATTTTTAATTTACCAATAAAAATTAATGTCCTGTTTGATGAGTGTGATCAATCTAATTACATTCCATCATTTAAAAATAATAATAATAATGAGTTTTTATTATTAACTACGTGGACAGATAAAGAAAAGAAAGAGAAATATGAATTAATAACAATTTAAATTCAATTTTGCAGTCACACCATGATCTATCTATCTCAAAAAGTAATCACAACAGATACAATAAAAAACTATAAACACAGACAATGATCACATGATTTTGTAATACTTTAATACTTATACAACATATTTCAATAAATTAAAATATCATTGACATATCAACTGTTACGTAAATAATTGTGTTCCACATGAAAATCAATAGATCGATGTAATAATATAACTATCCACAGGAATAAATACATGCATGATCATCCTAGAATCGAAGACATGTTTTTTTTTTAATTAATGATAAATTAACAAAATAAGATTTAAACTCATATTTATTTTTCATCAAAATGAGAGAAGATTATTTTAATATATTTTTAAATAAAAAATAATTTAAGCTATACTCCCAAACAGACTTCATCGTGAATTATCATGATAAAAAAGTTAAAAAAAGTTCGCATGGCATATGCATATGTAACGGTAGGTGAAATGCACGGAGAAAAAAAAGGCAGCAGAAGTCGTAGAATCCGACCAAATGCATCGTACCTTAAATACAGCTGCTTCCAACACGCTACTGTGTCCGGACGATAGCTCCACCACTCCCACATATGTTTTACTGTGCTGCAAACACTACTCTTGCACACGTATTAATTATTGCAGTGCCCTACGAAGTACAAATTACACACACAAGTTGATCAGAATCATTCACCCGACCCCGCCAGCACAGATGCACGGTACTGTTCACGCGCAATAGCCAAGAGGAGACAAGGATGAACCCGTTGTAAGCAACTCTAGTAAAGGACATCCAATCCAAGGTTGTTTTGGTCCTTTCAACTCACCTGGCTGCCTCAGATGGACCTCCATTATTGCAGATGGAGAAGGTCTGTGAGGGCAAAATCAGACGGAGAAGAACCAGGCTTGGCTTTGGGAGTGTTTTCTGGTGGTGGGCACGTGAATGTGGTGTGTGAAAAGTAGAGAATAAGGGCGGCATTTACGTGACTCCTAGGACGAAGGACGACGCGGTTTCCAGTTACCTGCCACTTTTTTGACCAAATGCCACCCATTTAGGCATCATAGACTGTCTATCAATCTCTTATTTACCAGGAAGACTTTTGATCTTCCTTTGCTAACCCATGCCAAAATTCTCATCTGTTCTCCTTTTCCCATCAGCTGTAGCACGGCTACCTCCACTTGTAATAAGTGGTGGTTATTGCAGTTCAGAGATTGGTTTAGGAGGTTGGAATTCCTTGAGATTTTTATTTTTGATAGGGTATGATAGTAATATTCCAGAAATTGACTCCTAGGTGGCTATTGGTTTAAAGACTCCAGGGTTTAAAAATTGGAGGTTGAATTTTGGGCTACAGCTGATTTTGAGATATAAATGGTGTCCGAAATTATTGTGCTAATAAAATTATAATATTTTGCAGGTAGTCGTGGATAATTAACAATCTCCCAGTATCACTGTCCTAGGGAGAGAAAGTCAAAACATCGCATAAATCAACCTCCGGAAAAAGAAAGGAGGGGGGGGGGGGGGGGGCATGCCTGCTGGACTTTCCACTTTAATTTGTACTAGATTGGAGACTCCGCGTGACAGAATAGTTTTTTTAACCCGAAAAAAAAATGAGATGATTATGTTTTTTTTTAATATGAAAAAATTGATAATTAAATTACATCTTAATTAATTTGATAATAAGATAAAAAAATTAAGACTACAATAACAAAAAAAAATAAATGAATTTTTTTGTCCTAGATAAACAGAATTAACACTCGAAATCTATGATCTAAACATAAAATATGTTTAAATTACGTGTGTATCATGCGTTCTAAATCATGAGATCGGGATAACTTAATAAAAAAATTGATAATAAGTAAGAATAAAATTAAAAAAAATAAGAGATAAATATAGATCAAGGTATTTTAAAGTGCAACACGGGTCATTTATTTTGATGTGTTTAATAAATTTATTTATTAAAATTAATTTGTAATAGAAATCGACAGTTACATAAAATTTATTGAATAAAAGAAAAGAAAAAAAATACATGCAAGGTTGAACACAATAAAAATATCATAAAAAACATTTTTAGTTTTTGAAAATAAATGTAATTTATATAAAAATTACAGATAAATTATATTAACTTCATTAAAAATTAAAGACATCCAGTATAATTAAAAAAAATCACCATTTAAAAAAAATGCTAGATAGTCCAAGAAAATAACATGGGAGGGGTATTAATTAAAAAAACATAAAAATATATTAATTGAAAAACAAATATCAAGAAATGAAAAGCTCAGGCACTTAGAACTTAAAGCCCAAGCGAGTGCCTAGGCTTGTTATTGTCATTCACCCTTATCTTTTGAAAAACAATATTAGACAGGTGACATGTAGTTTGTCGGTCCAGATTCTGGCCACCATTGTGGTGGCAAAAAAATTAGGTCTAAGAGTTTTTTTACCTAAAAGATTCATTTTCAGCATATTTCAATCACAAAACACCATACAAAATATTTCTAGAACATCAAAAAACCAACTTATCAACTTAACAAACTGAAAAGGGTTCAAACCACAAAATCAAACAAAAAAAATATTACATTATTGACTTGGATATGGTTTTCTAAAATATATTAAGGCTTAAAACAACATCACGAGACTCTCATTACCTAGTGGAACTCGTTGACATTCATTTTAACTTGTTTCGTGGTTGGAATCATAGCTAACAAATGAGCTTTCTCTCTCTTCACCAGAATATAACAACTCCTCTCTCTCCTTGCATGAAAATAGAACTGAAAAACGACGACAACGAAGTATTGTACCAGAATGTAATTTTCTAAATTTAAAGGGACTAGTCTCCTAATAGCAAAAAAAGAAAAGAAAAGAAAAGAAAAGATGGGGGCTAAAATGTACTTTTCAAACAACTTGCAAAGTCGTCACTAATGTTATCTAAGATTTTCATTCTAGTCCTTTGTCTTGTAATTCAACCCTCTCTCCTATGAAAACATACAATTAAGTGCTAATTTCAGCTAAAAAAAATCTCAATCATGTAAAATAAAAATTTTAAAAAATTATTATTCTTTTTAATAATTACCCCAATCTAAAATGATCCATAAAATGATGAACATTGTTTTGTGCCATAGTAAAAGCACTACCCTTTTTGTCTCTGTTAATTATCTAGATAAAAAAAAAAAAGAATAAGAGTGAAACATGTAACTTGCATATGATTGGTTAACATGAATTGACAAAATACATAGTAGACAGGCTAATGGATTTATTTTTATTTCTTGCTTTCCTGTACAAAATAATCTTACACACTTTATATCTAATAAAATATAAATGATTTTCATATAAAAAAAGCTGTGTTTGGTTAATAATTCAAGATAAAAATAATAGATAAAAAAATAAAAAAAAATATTTAACTGAAAAAATATAAACATAGATATGAAATAAATCTATTGTTTCAAGATAAAAGATACTAAATTGTTTGTTTGCTTTACGATGTAAGTTGGATAAAAAAAGTCTTAACGTAAAAAAAATTCAAGCATTGTTAATGTTTTTTTAATAGAAAAAAAATTTAAACTATATAAGGATTGATATGATGTGACCTGATCTCTTTGACGGTTTCAAAAAAACCTGAATGACCGATGAAGACACAATTTGACTTAAAAAATATTTTAAATGAGATTTTTTTATAAATATTAAGATGACAAACATGTGGGAGAATTAAATCAATCTGTCAATCAATGTATCGATTTAAGAGATCATGTAAAATAAATCAAAATAAATTATGAAACTCAATTTATATACATGTTAAATGATGAAATTAGAAAAATAAAATAAAAAAACCTAAAACATTGACTGAGTCAACCTGCTAAACCTGCAATCCATGTCATGAGACTAAAATAACCCAATAGAAAGAAAATTGAAACAAGTGATAAAGCCTAATTCTCAGTCAACTTAGTGTTGAAAGCAGACTAAATATAAATCATGAAAATTAATTTCCTATCAACTTAATGTTAAAAGATGAAATTGAAAAAAAATTAATTAGAAAAATAAAAAAAAGTTAATCGAATTAATCTATCAAACCTGAGTTCCAGGTCATAAGCCTAGAATAATTCCATTAAAAATAAATTGAAAAAAAAAATGAAAACTGAATCTCAAATAAATATAATATTGAATGATGAAATTAAAATTAAAAAAATACATATTAAAAAAATGAATAAAAAACTATTCGCAGAGAGGGGTACAACAACTTCCTTTCTTGTTAGTTTTTTTTTGTTAATAAAAAAACAAATTGTCAAAACACTTTTTTAGTGAATAGTGTCTTGGATGGATGGGTATAAAAATTCTCATTCTCTTTTAGTTTTTTTGTTAATAAATATATAATAAATTCTGCTTGGTTAAAAAATAAAGATAGAAATATAAAATAAATCTATTTTTAAAATATTTCTTAAATAAATTTATATTTATTGAAAACAAGAAGTGCATGACTTTATTTTATTTTATTTTATTTCAGGGCATTAAACAAATGGTATCTAAGTAACCGTTTATTCACTTGAGAAAATCTTACCATTAGCAGTGACATGAGTGAGGCAAGGAAGTGCATAAACTTTGGCTTTGCTGTAATTTTTATGATTGTGATTTAAAAATATAGTTTTAAAAAATTATAAATTTTATTTTATCTGTAACCAAAATTTCAAATTTTTTTCCAATAAAACTTATATAAGATAATAAAATATACCAATTAACTAAATATTTTTAAAATCACAATTAAAGCAAAACGCAATTTAACTATTTTACCCACACTCGTAAACAGACACTAGAGTAAAGGTGGGCTGTCATTAGCGAATTCCAGGACGAGAGAGAGAGAGTGTTTAAGAAGATTGCTGTGAGAAGAAAAGGGTCATTTTCCAGTGGCACGAAAAGGAAATCCAGCATCTACCACATCGATACACAACATATGCCCTTAAATAATAATATAATAATAATAATCAGAGTTCCATGCTAGATGTGTTAGGATTGCATGAGTTATTTCTTAAAATATTTTTTATTTAAAAATATATTAAATTATTAATTTTTTTATTTTTTACAAATTATCTTTATCATCAAAAAATTTTAAAATATAAAAAAATTATTTTAAATAAAAAAATTTAAAATTTTATAAAAGATAATTTAAAACACAATTCCAAACACAAAATTCATTTTCAAATTAATTAGAAACATAAACAATTAATGAATACGTTTACTAAGCAAGCATTAAGCAGCAAATAGTTCAAGTACTCTGTCAAACTTTAAATGACATTAATTTGAAATCTTCTAAGAAAAATCGACTATATATTTATTTATTTGGAATTGTTATTTATTTCTGAATTTACATAAATAAGTTTCCAATAATGGTTATTATTCAGGTGAAAAATAATAATAAAAAAAGGTAAGTTAAAGAAGAAGGAAGAGTCTTGGATGCTTCTAAGCAAGTCCGTGGACGGCCACAACTATAAGTCTATAACCCAAAAAATGCTCGTATTTACAGCTAGTGCTACAACACCCCCAAAAAACTAGAGTTTGTTATACAACTTCAGGAAAAAGTCAAGAGGAGAGAAAGTTCAAAAAGCAATTCAATTCGCCATACAGACATCAATCCATCCACCATCTTCCTCTGATTCGCCGACTGATCACTTACACCAGATGTGTTCCCGCTGATTTGCCGCCAAACAACGTTGCAGCACCTTTTTTTTATATTCTTTTTTCAGATCTGAGGTCGATGAGAGGCTTCTGTCGGTATTGTTGAAGTTTGATTATTACAGGCAGAGAGAGATGCGGTCCTTCCCCTGCTTCACCATTATTTGAAGAAGAACAGGGTAAGGTATGTGAGTAGCAGATTAGATTTTGATTCTTTCATTTTATTCTATTTTGCTGCTTTAACTAATTAATTTAATTATATGTCTGACTGAGCGACCCTCTCTGTTTTCGTTTAAACTCAAAACTAACTATTTTTATCTCTTCTATTTATAACAATTTCACTATTTTTATCACACCCCTATTTCTTACAATTTCATTGTTTTTTTTTTTAAATTATTTGATATAGGAAATACTTATACATAAATCACACAACTGATGACTTTGCTTATTTTTTTTAAATTTTAATTTTAATTTTCTGTCTGGAGAGAGAGAAAGAAGTTTTTGGTTTATTTTCATTTTGTGGTGATCTTTATTTGCTAGCAGTAGTCTGTGTTTTTTTTTTTAATATTTTCTGTGTAATTCTAATTCTGACAGTGGGTTTTGGGTTTTGTTTATTAAATTAGGTGTTATTATCTGTGAGGGTGAGGAATTTCCGAAGACATGGAAAAGGTGGGTGCGCAAGTAGCTGCTCCCATGTTCATTCACCAAGCACTTTCTAGTAGATATTGTGATTTGGCTTCCATGGCAAAAAAACGTGATCTTTCGTACCAGATGCCCAATTTTCAGCTCCAACAACATCACTTTCTTGAGACTTCTTTAGAAAAAAACTGGAATTCTAAGGCTTGGGATTGGGATAGCGTCGGTTTTGTTGCTAGACCTTCTGATGCTGCTGAAACTTCACGTCTGGGAACTGCATCTAGAGAGACTAAGAAGAAAGATGAGAGTGATTATAAGACCAAATCCAACTCTGCTGATGAAGATGATGGTCTTGGCTTGAATCTAGGTGGGAGTTTGACTTCTGTTGAGGAGCCTGTATCAAGACCCAACAAGAGGGTCAGGTCTGGATCCCCTGCCAATGGTAGTTATCCAATGTGTCAGGTCGATAATTGCAAGGAAAATCTAACTACTGCTAAGGACTATCATCGCCGTCATAAGGTGTGCGAAGTTCATAGTAAAGCCACGAAAGCCCTGGTGGGAAAGCAAATGCAGAGATTTTGTCAGCAGTGCAGCAGGTTGTCTTTACTTTGTTGTGCGTATTTCATGCTTGACTGTTCAACTAACTTGAGTGGCACAAGCCCTTCACTTAGATTTTTTCTTAATTTGATTTACAAATGCACTCAATTTTGCTTGATAGGGTACATGCTAATGTTTTAATCTCTAATGGCCGTTGATAAATAATTTTTTCCACTGTGAGTTTATATGAAACCTCCTTCTCCGCCATATGCAGGTTTCATCCTCTTACTGAGTTTGATGAGGGAAAGAGAAGTTGTAGGCGTAGGCTTGCTGGGCACAACCGACGAAGGAGGAAAACCCAGCCTGAGGATGTTACATCACGGCTACTAGTCCCTGGAAACCAGGATATAAACAGTAATGGAAACTTGGATATTGTAAACTTATTGACTGCTTTGGCTCGCTCTCAAGGTAAAACAATCTTCCAATGATTGACTTTTATGTTCCACCCATTGAGCTGTGCTGAAATGAAATCTTTGCCTTGAAAATTGTAGGGAGGGCCGACGATAAAAGTACCACCTGCACAACAGTACCAGATAAAGACCAACTTATTCAGATTCTTAGCAAAATAAATTCACTGCCTTTGCCGATGGATCTTGCTGCAAAGTTGTCAAATATTGCAAGTTTAAATGGGAAAAATCCCGACCAACCTTCATCAGCGCATCAAAACAGATTGCATGGAACTGCATCTTCTTCATCAACCGTGGACTTACTTGCTGTACTTTCAGCCACTTTGGCGGCATCTGCTCCAGATGCTCTTGCAATTTTATCTCAAAGCAGTCAGAGCAGTGACAGTGACAAGTCTAAGTTGACGGGCCCCAATCAAGTGACTGGTTCCGATTTGCAGAAGAGATCTAATATTGAGTTTCCTTCTGTGGGCGGTGAGAGAGTTAGTTACTGCTACGAGTCTCCTGTTGAAGACTCAGATTGCCAGATCCAAGAATCTCGTCCTAACTTTCCGTTACAGCTGTTTAGCTCGTCGCCTGAGAATGATAGCCCTCCAAAACTATCATCTTCTAGGAAATATTTCTCTTCTGACAGCAGTAATCCCATTGAAGATAGGTCTCCATCATCTTCTCCTCCTGTAGTGCAGAAGTTGTTCCCATTGCAGAGTACTGCAGAAACTATGAAGTCTGAGAAGATGACAATCAGTAGAGAGGTGAATGCAAATGTTGAAGGTAGCAGGAGCCATGCCTGTGTTTTGCCGCTCGAGCTCTTTAGAGGTTCAAACAGAGAACCTGACCATGGTTCATTTCAAAGTTTCCCGTATCAAGGAGGATATACGTCTTCTTCTGGGTCTGATCATTCACCTTCTATTCAGAATTCTGATTCTCAGGTAGCCTGGCATTAGGCCGCAGTCAGGATTACTTTTTCTGTTTTAGTCTACTCTCTCTTCATGCTCCCATTTGCTAATCTTGTTAAATTAGTTGCTACATGGTTCATCTGCAGGATCGCACTGGGCGACTAATTTTTAAACTATTTGATAAGGATCCCAGTCATTTCCCTGGGACATTGCGCACACAGGTGAGCTTAGGGTATATTTTGATTTTGTGTGTATTCATGTGTGTGAAGTAAATTTGCATGAAGACACAGTAATGGCAGCTCCTTATGGAATTCTAATAATGATCATACCCTTTTTCTTTCAGACCTACAATTGCTTATTGACAGTTCTATTGGGATAGAATCTAATACATTGTTGTATCATTTTCTTCCAGATATACAATTGGCTTTCTAACAGTCCATCAGAAATGGAGAGCTACATAAGGCCTGGCTGTGTGGTTCTATCAGTATATTTGTCAATGTCATCTGCTGCCTGGGAACAAGTGAGTGAACTGGCCTAATGAACCTCAGGAATTATAAATCTGACCTTATGCTGACCACTTGCAGGGTATATTTGTTTTTTGCAGCTTGAAAGAAACCTGCTTCAGCAAGTCAATTCTCTGGTTCAAGATTCAGATTCTGATTTATGGAGGAGTGGAAGGTTTTTGTTAAATACAGGCGGGCAGCTAGCATCACATAAAGATGGTGCGTGGATGAGTGATGGGTTCCCCATGCCCCGTCTTTTTTGGACTGTTTGCCAATTGCATTTGTCTAGTTCTAACCTTGCCTTTTCTCATGGGACAGTTCATGTGGCCAAAAAGTGAAATGGCCACATCTTTCTATGGATTTTGTGGAAATATCTGGCTCTAGTTTTTATGTGAATTATGAAATAATTTTGTAATAATTTAATTGTTTTCTCTGGTTGTTCACACATCGATTAATTTAGTTGTTTTTTCTGTTTGTCCACACATCGATATTCAGGAAAGATTCGTTTGTGCAAATCATGGAGGACATGGAGTTCCCCAGAGTTGATATCAGTCTCCCCAGTGGCAGTTGTTGGTGGGCAAGAAACCTCTCTTCAGTTGAAGGGAAGAAATCTGACCAGTCCGGGCACCAAGTAAGAAATTATTCACTCCCTTAAAGTGCTTTTTGAGCGACCCTGTCTTACTTTTTAAGTAATTTTCATATATAATTTCGTGTAGGATTCATTGCATGCACATGGGAGGATACACATTGAAGGAAATTACGGACTCCACTTCTCCAGGATCCATATACGATGAGATAAACATGGGTGGTTTCAAAATTCATGGTCCATCTCCTAGTATTTTAGGTCGATGTTTCATTGAGGTAAGACTCTGCACCTACTCATATGCCCTTGAAGTCTAGAATTGCACAAATGGTTTGTATGAGAATGATATCGTGTGACATTTGCCTATGCTATAAACAGGTAGAAAATGGTTTCAAGGTCAACAGTTTTCCTGTAATAATAGCTGATGCTTCCATCTGTAAAGAATTGAGACTCCTTGAATCAGAGTTTGATGAAAAGGCTAAAGTAGGTGATATTGTGTCAGAAGAACAGGCTCATGATTTGGGGCGACCTAGATCAAGGGAAGAAGTTTTGCATTTCTTAAATGAACTTGGATGGCTATTCCAAAGGAAGAGGGAGTCTTCAATTCTTGAGGTTCCAGATTTTTCACTTAGCCGCTTCAAGTTTTTGCTCATTTTCTCAGTTGAAAGAGACTATTGTGTGTTGGTCAAAACAATTCTGGACATGCTGGTAGAAAGAAATATGTGTAGGGATGAGCTATCTAAGGAGTCATTGGAGATGCTGTCTGAGGTTCAGCTCTTGAACCGGTCAGTGAAAAGGAGCTGCAGGAAAATGGTGGACTTGCTTATTCATTATTCTATTGTCAGCCATGATAATTCCTCCAGAACGTATATTTTCCCACCAAATGTTAGGGGGCCTGGTGGTATTACACCTTTACATTTGGTTGCTTGTGCATCAGGCTCAGATGGTTTGGTTGATGCCCTGACAAATGACCCACATGAGGTAATGTTTTTTTCTGTTTTTCTTTTCTTCCTTGTGTCCGCACCTTTTTATATCTGGCTTCAGGGACCTACAAATGCCCTCTCCCATTTGTAAATCTTTAATTTTCTGGGCATTTATCCTAATTGGATTGTGTGTTGTAGCTTTCCATGCTACTATGTTTTTATTTGTCATAGATTTCAATTTTGCATTTAGTAAATGCTTACCTTTTCAAGATTGCAATTATTTGGGAACCAAACTGTGTATATTTTTACTTTATGGGCTTGTTTGGGTGCAGGGGAAGGTTGGGATCATGGCTAGCAGTTAGGATAGAAATGGTTATTATGCTGGGTTCCTATTGTATGTGTGCGAGTGCATGTTAAAATACATTTTCTGCTTTTTAATGAATTTCCCCTTCTGCAGATTGGGCTGTCCTGTTGGAATTCTCTTCTGGATGCAAATGGCCAGTCTCCATATGCCTATGCTCTCATGACAAAAAACCACTCTTATAACTTATTGGTGGCTCGTAAACTTGCTGACAAAATAAATGCCCAGGTTTCTGTGACAATTGGAAATGAGATAGAACTACCAGCGGTGGAGCAAGAACATGGGGCAGTTTCACAGTTTCAGCAAGGGCGTAAATCCTGTGCTAAGTGTGCAATTGTAGCGGCTAAGTTCCACAAGAGGGTTCCAGGTTCACAGGGCTTGCTTCAGCGTCCCTACGTTCATTCAATGCTAGCTATTGCTGCTGTCTGTGTTTGTGTCTGCCTGTTCTTCCGAGGTGCCCCAAACATTGGCTTGGTTGCTCCCTTCAAATGGGAGAATTTGGATTTCGGAACCATTTAGACAATTTATGGTTGTGAGGATTTATGGAAAGCAAGTAAAGGAAATAACAAGGGACAGTGAAATGCACAAAATTCAGATAATTGTTTCTAATTATGCAGTTATTTCAGTTGAGGAATTCTGGTAGACGGTTAGACTCCTTGATAAGGATATAAAAGCGGTTCGACAAGAAGATGTGTTGTTCTCCAGAGAGATGAGGAAACAAGCTGCTGCTTGGTTACTTGATTCAGATACTTGTATGTTACTCTTGTTACCATTTGCAAAAGCTGTAAGGTTATCACAGGTTGTGTGCCCTTTTCTTTGCCTGTTTGTCATTGACCAATACGCGAAGTTTTGTGATGGTGGAAAATTTTTGGTCCTTGAGATCTTCAAGAGTACACACTTGCTTAGTCGAGATGGAAGATAGCGCAGAAGGCCAAGACTAACTCAGGGAGGGGTAGGGATAAAAAAAAGATAGTAGCAATTATACCGTCAAATGAATATTTAATTCAGTTAATTTAAGTGGTGGTTTCTTCTTCTTCCTTGAACTTTTTTCTTAATATATATAATATTGAAAGAGCTTACTAAGATTGAGTTTTTTTACTGACTATGTATCTGAACTGTTTACTGTAAAGTTGATCTCTAGGATCAATCATTGAACTAGAATATTGTATGATTGCGTAGCCAAATATTTGTTGAATCATATTTTTCTTAAGCAGGCATTTTTTCTGCTTTTACCCTTGCATTGGTGCCGGTGGAGGAAAGGGTTTTATCTATTGTTACCTAAGAATTCTCTGTATTTATTTTTCATACATACTTCTTTAGGAACAAGCAAGCAAATGTGCAAACGATTGCGCATATATGGGTAGAATGCCAAGTCTAAATGATATGGATCTAGCTTGTTTCTAGATCTAGAGCACCAGATCCAGGGTGATTTAGCTTGTTATGATCCGGTCATGTTTTGAGTTTAATTAGACACATGGGCTTGCTGGACAATATTATTGGGCTTGACTATGTGTTGAATACAAATAAATATGAGCGTGTAGAAATGTTAGACTTACACATCGCATCAAGCCCAAGTATTAGGTCTTCGTCCAATGTCCTTTAAGCTTAGGTAGCATGTTCGAGTCTAAGTGTTGAGCGCACTCCAAGCATCCCTTGAGCCCAGGTGTGGAGCCTAGGCTCGGGTGCAGGGTGTGCATCAAGCACCATATGAGCTTTGACGCTACATCTTAGCCCTAGCCCACATTCAGTATTCCTGTGAGCTTAGGCAATACACTTAAGCCCAAGTGGCATATGCCTAGCACATCTTAGGCTTAATGTGTGTTCTAAACCCAATCATTTATATTTTTTATCAATACATATATAAGAAATATTTGTTCATCGTTAATATTGATGTAAAAGATATTTATATTTTATTAATATATGTGTAAGAGATATTTATTTCTCATCAATACTAATACTATTAGAACAAAATGATTCTAAAGTCTTTTACCTCAAATAACAAGACGAGTTTTATCAGCTATAAATGTTCCTTAGATTATCTGGGTAAAAGATTCATAATTTCTATTCTCATTTCAAAATTTTTATTGTATAAAAACTAAAAACAAACATTTTTATTCTTAAAAATAAATATTTATTTTCTTATTTATTATAATAATTTACTTAAAGATCAATGATAAATCCCAAAAAAAAAAAAAAATTTTGCAAGTCACAAACCTTTCACAACAAGTTACAAGTTTCATAAACAATAAAAATTAAACTATCTTGCTGTAACATGTGATTTGAAGCATAACCACTAAGCAAAATAGCTAACGTCGCGGTCTTGAATTTGGGGGATGCAGCAAGCTAAGAAAGGAGGTTATATCCATCCAATATGCTTATTTGACATGTCAGGCAGCAGGATTCTTCCCCATCAGGACGCTGGCCCTGATGAGATTGGAAGGCTATCACCAATGATTGCCAATAGCCAAGAAAAAAATGTCTTCCGAATCTTCCTCGGAGTTTCTGCCGGAAAAACCGAAAAGCTTAATTCTTTGTTATCACTAAGCATAAAATACTCGTCATAGTAATATCTATATAGCATAATTAAGCATGATGATTATTTGAAATGACTTGGGTGAGCGCTGCAACTTTTATTTTTGATATGTTTGCCTAGCTATTCATTACCCGCACTTGCTGTACTTGGTGCTTCTCTAGTATCGTCGCTGTGTTGGCAAAAAAAAAAAAAAAAACAGGATGGGCTAAAAATATGTATTTAAAATCATGGTTTTAAGAACTTGATACGCTTGAAACCTTGATTTTTATATAGCTGAAATTTGATGGTTTTGAAATCGCAATCCCAAACATAATTAAAGATGTGGAGAGCATGGGGAAGCTTTCAGCTGATAAATAGTTTTTCTACAGCAACGACTCTAGCTAATTCCAATATACAAATACATTTTGGCAAACATACATGCATGGGATATATAATTATACAACAGCTACATATATATATCCATAGTCAATTAGCTTTCACCATCACCTAGCTAGTTTGCAACAATGCGGCGGCTACAAACAAATGAAATATTAATCAATACATATATACTTATATGCAAATATATCTTAATTCAAACCTCCATTTTACCGCATATCAGCCTAGATAGCTAGCTGTAGCAGCAGCTTAATGGATTAATCGCCATTATTATTCACTGCAGGGCGCCTTCCCCTGGTGATAGTTTGAATGAACATTTCTCCTACACCTTCTCCGAGCCCTTCAATGATGCCTCCAATGAATTCGGAAAAGACCTGAGATGCAAGTCGAGCTGCAGTTCCTAGCATGCTGGGCTTTTCAGGGCCCTTTATACCACTGGCTTCAAGACCATTAACCATGTTTTTAGCGCACACAGCGTGCAGATGGTATTCACAGACCGTGCATCGGTACACTCGGCCTGATCTCTTCCTTTTGCACTCACCACAGACAAAACCAGAAGCAGAGTCTCCGTTTGGTGAATTGGTTACGTTGGCTGGTAAGAGCTTTAAGGGGTGTGGATGTACCGTAATGTTAATTTGGTCGGATAGCATAGCGCAGCAAGGGTGCATCTGATAGCTGCAAGCATTGCATCTGAAAGTGTATCCTTTTGTGGGCTTCCAGCAAACATCACACTTGGATTTTAAAATCCCACCTTTAACTATATAACAATAAAACAGATTTTGAGTTAGATATCAATTAGGATCATAATTAAGCAGTGTACTCTCCGTTTTTTTTTTTCCTTTTTGGATGAGGGGCAGAAATGATTCCCAGTTAAGGATCAGAAATTAATTGTAGCTGGCTAAATATGTAAGTAATCGAACTGACCTGGTTTAGAATGAAGGGAAAGTTGGTGTTGCCTGTGGAAAGGATGCTCCTTAAGAAGTGGAGGAGCTAGGGCACAGAACTCGTGTAACTGAAACTCGCATTGCTGGCAAGTAAACCTAAAGCCTGAGCCATACTCCTTGCAACCTGAGCAGGTAAAGAGGTCAGACACTTCAACCTGAGATAGAGGGTGTTGGGGGTGACTAGTATGGCGAGGTGTTTCTTCTCCCAATATAATTTGAGGAGAGGCGGGGTATTCGATTTTCTGTACAGGAGGAGGAGGAGGACGAGGAGGATTTGGCTTTGGGTGTTCCATTGGATTATAATTATTAGGGGGCTTATTCAGGAGAAAGGAACTGGTCTTCTTCATTGATGGTTTGTTGCTAGATGATCTCATTGAACGAGGATGCCTCTAGCTTAGCTTTCTAGCACTAGATTGTAGGAGTACCGGTGCTACTTGCAAAGGGGGATGTGGAGAATATTTATGCTGAAAAAGTCGACACAATATGCAGGCCATGCAGAAAGAAAGTGGAAGATGCCATGAAGATACATGTGCAAGAAATTAGCTATATTAAATAAAATCAAATGAAGGAATAAAGTTATATTAAAAGAAGAAGAAAAAATGCCCTTTTTTAATTGATTAATTTTCCATTAATCTTTTTTCTTGACAGCTAAAATTACAATTTATAGTAAATTACTTTGAGCGTCTTATTATTTTTTTATTTTACAATTAAATTTTTAAATATTACATTTCACAATCTTGATCAAAAGATATTTTGAAAATAAATAAAAAGACAGTAACGCCATCGATCATACATGTTAAAGCATAGACGACAGTCATTATCTCTCTTCTTTTTCGTGCTAATCTTTTCTCTCCTCTCATCTTTTCTGTGAGTTTTTCTCATAAATTATTTCTCCTTCATTAACAACAGTCAGCCAACCTTACTCTTTCAAAATTCACAGCTCAGGATATGACAACAACCATTTTTTCTCGTAACAGACCACCAGCATCAAAACCTTCAACCTCCATAGCCGTGACAACCTATTAGGAATCCTAATAGGTTTGGAACATGCGCGCTAAGGGTTTGACTATTGAGAAAAATCCTACTTTCCCTTCACTTTGAAATGAAACAATAAAATATGACAAGACACGTACGTTTCATAGCAAGCAAGCAAGCGTGGAGAGGTAAGGAATTTCTCACGAGTCCTACGCACGTACGTGTCCTAATTTTCAAGGTGTTTCAACTTTCACAATTCATGAGTGCCGCACAGGTGCAGGGATTTCTTATCGTGGACATCGGCATGCTTCAGTTCAAAGGGTTGCAAACTAGATCTGTGGAGCAAGCAACGCTTAAAAAGAATACTAATTACAACTTTACAAGCCGAAGGAGATATTAGAAGAGATCGATTCACCAGCGCAACATGGAATCACTATATCATATAAGCTAGCTTGGAACGCATTAATTACCCTATCTTGATTTCTGTTAATAAATTATTATATATGGTCATCTCCTCTCCGTGAGGAGAGCTTTAATCGTTATACTGGAATTAATGTGTTTCTTAAAGAATATTGAGCTCTTTAAACATTATATCAAATACAATTAGTCTTGTAATTAATAAATAATTATTTTTTATTTTTTATTTTATTTTTCTGACATCACCTCCAAAGAATGGAAAGCGTTATCCGCCCTCACATTTTAAGTTGCAAAATATAATATTTGAAAACTTAGTTGCAAAATAAATAAATAAAAAAATACCAAACCACTGGAACCTGCAATTTATATATAGCAGAGTAATCGTTGAAGAAGCATGATTTAAAATTAGTATACATTAGGCATCGGATAAACTAATGTAAACGTGAATCAGACGACACAATCAGGACTAAATGGAAACCATTAATTAATAATTAATATACATGTAAATGATAGTAAGAATTCAGGCAAGTGCTATTTCAGATGAGGATTAATTAAAGAGAGAAGAAGAATAATCCATTCAATTAATATGATGCCTAACGTGATGTCCCTTAGGAAGGTGACGAGACAAATTCATATATAGGACCCAGAAACAGTGTTGATTCTTTGAGGGAAAGAAAGTTGTAAAAGAAATGGATACCAGAGGAGGAAAGTCCAGGTTCTTTCTTGCTTTAATATACAATGGCCAGGTGATACGTCGCCAACTTTCAAGACTTTCTTGCTCTTTTACATGCTCAGAGAACCATGCCCACGAATCCAAACACCCCCCCACCCCCCACCAGACTTCTGATATTCGATTTTAACGTGTGTAAAAAGAAAAAACCTTTTTGTATATATTTCGCAACCGTGATTTTATATCAATATTATTGCTAATAGTGAAATGTTTGCTCTTACGAAGATTCACTTGATAATGATAGAGACGTGCACTCAATCCTCCTATATTTGTGTGTTCTCAGAGCATCTTCAGAAAGCAGTCTTTTAGGGGGTGAACCTCTCTAATCACTTGACTAAGTGTGGCAGACACCCAATTATTATTGTTTTGTGTTTCGCAAGTGATTCCTTTCATGGGCACCAAGTAATTAAAACACCAACCAAACTAGAAAGGAAAGAAAAAGGCAGATATTCTCCTTTGAAATCCAACCACATGTATAAATAACAAGGATTCCCTTCACAAACAGGGGAGTGTTGCTGCTATTTTAGATAGCCATTATCATATATGTCTATGGATCTCACATTTTGGCCACGGCCCCTGTGGCCAAATCCTACTATCCGCATAAGAAATCAAATCAATGCATGTAGTTACCAAGGCTAGCTACTTTCTTTTCTTCAACTGGTCATGTTATTTGAAAAAAATCCAACATTCTTAAGTGGATGGACACAGAGCACTGGTTTACACTTAAGAATACTCCCCATCCAGGCATCATATTCGTGAAATTCTGAGCATTCTTGGTCAAGGATATTCCATGACCAAGGTGTGGAGGTGCGGTTGTTGAGCGAGTATGTGGAAGCGGTTTCTAAGCTTCTAGATCGACAGAAGTTTTGGAACAGGAGTAGAAAACAGAGGTTGCCTAAGAGGCCCAGGGAGACAATAACTAACAATGCATGAATTATCAATGAAGCCGCTTCTGGGCTCGTTTTTGCAAATCACAAATACTCTAACAGACAGAAACTTGGGCTGAGGCATGAGACAGATTCTTAGAGGAATTTAGGTTTGAAACTGATTTTGGGCTGGACCTCCATGTTCTTTGGTCCCTTTTCTCTTCATGTGAATGAAAGATCCGGGTGCATGAATCTAAAAAACAGTGATAATTCTTAATTTCTCTAATTTGAAAATATTTGAATTGATGTACTTTCATTATTTCTTCTAAATTTAAATTGTATTGATTTGTCCTAAAGATCTCATTTTAATTCACCTGAATGGTTAAAACACTCCATTCATAATTGATGAATTTATAGGTTCGGATTCACGCCAATAAAACCCTCAAATAAATCTATTGGAAAAGGGTAGAACTCATGCTTTGAGTTTGTTACTTGATCAAGTTTGTCTCCCCTGTCTTCTTGCTTGCTTGATTGATTGCTGTCTTATTATTTCAAAATAAAAAGGGGTGATATTCTCGTTCGTACAACCCTTTGATTTTTTTTAATAAAAAATTTAACCTTCAGTATTTTTTATTTTTTAAAAAAACTCTTTTTTTTTTTTATTGAAATATGATAAGTTAAAATTGGATTCAGATGAATGCACGCCCCTCCGTGGGGCAAGACACGGCAATTAACAACTCCGCAAGCTGACTTCTTCCACCCGCTTTTTTCTCCTCTTTGCATGGGTTGGTGAAAGAAGTCAGATGATACTGAGTGTTTCTCGACCGCCAGTTGTAATCAGAAGACAAAAACTAGGCCCGGAGAAGGCAATAATGGATCCTGCATTTGTATTGTATGCCCACAAAACTCCTTACCAAACAAACATAGAAGTCATGGTGCACGCTTCACTGTCCCCGCGCTCGAGCAGCAGCAGCTGTAGTTGAGGTCCAAAAGCATCAATGCCATGCTCCCTAGCTGCAGTTCAGGTCCAACCTCACCCGTCCGTGCTGCAGCAAAGGTTCAATCAAGATTTTAAAAGATAAAATTAAAAAAATAATAAAAAAATCAAAATTAATTTATCAATTTCATGATATAAAATTATGATACCTCCGTTAAAAATAAATAGTATAGATTTATAAAGGTCAATTTCAATTTAATATTAAAAAATTAAATTAATAAAATCAAATAAGAAAATAAACTTAATCAACTCAAATTAATCTGTTAAATCCAGATTAGGAGATTGGGATAAATTTATTGAAAATAAATTAAAAAAATAATATAAAGTTCAATTCTCAATCAATCTAGTGTTGCAGGATTAAATTGAAAGAAAAAGATAACAAAAAAACTCAAGTTAACTTGTATAATCCGTAAAATTCATGACTTGTATCATAAGACCGTGACAACCCCATAGAAAACAAATAAAAAAATAGTTATGTAATTCAATTCTCAATCAACTCAATATTAAATGATGAAATTAAAAAAAATTAAAAATAACCCGAATCAATATGTCTAACCCGAAAAAAATAAAATAAATTATGAGTTGCAATACTAGATGAATTCAATGTTAAAAATAAAACTTAAAAAAAAATAAAAACAAATCATCAAGAATTTTGAGAATGAAAGTGAATTTTTTTTTTGAATTTTACTGTTTATTGCGATAGTGTAAAATGCTAGACTCTGTTAGCAAATGTTAATTTAAAAGAAAAGCTCCAAAACTATGCTTAGGATTACAAAATTTGAGCCTGATGGCATGATAAAATAATGCTGTAATTTGAGCTGGTGCCTCCTGGCTGACTTACAAATCAGACAAGAACAAGAGAACAGACACGTTAAGGTAAAGTTTAGCTGTTTTTAAAATGAAGACAGGGCCTGCTGCCCCTCCTCTTTGATTTACCGGGCCGAGGAAATCATTTCCAAGACCAACGGCACAATGCACCACCGACACATCTTCTTCCATGGAAGCTTATATTTATATTTTAATTATATATACACTCCTGGTTACGTGGAAGCTAATAGTTCTATATTCTTGAAAGAATGTGATGTGAATTCACCGTGAAAAAAAAAAAAAAAAAAGAAGAAAAGAAACGGAGAAAAGGGACCGAGACGGCAAGAACGATCACTCCATAAAAGCAAAAAAGCAATAAAATAAAATAAATGAGATGATGGCCTTAATTTACTCCCGTTAAAAGTACCCCTTTTACTGATGGGTGGGTCCAGACTCTACAGTACAGAAGGATATGACACCAAAGGCCAGGCTAGGATTTTCCCATGGTGATCAAAATAAAGCACCACCATCGCCATGGCGCGACACTCTCCAGTCCGTCGTGCCCAGGCGGTGGAAGCGGTTAAATACCGTTTGGGATTATCCAAGCTCCACTGTCTGGTTTCGACATAAGCTGATGATTTTTTTTCCCCAACTGCAGCTCATAATTAGTAGCTGAGCAATGGCCAGAGGGTCAGGATATGAGAGTCATGTTATCACTGTACTGGTTGGACAGCCACTATATAAACAAGGGGTTACTCTTGCCTTTCTTCAATAATATAGTTTCTTTAAGCTTATATATTTACTTTTCAAAGTGCAGTGATATTTATTATGCTTATTTTCTTAAAATTTTCTAACTCATTAAATTAGATGTTATTTTTGTGTTTTTTTAAATAATTTTGAGGTATTAATGCTGAAAATAAAATTTGTTTTCAAAACATTTTTTAAAACACGTTTTCTTATAATAACATGGGAGTAACATCCGTATGTTAATTTTTTTTTGCATAAAAAAAATTATTCAGCCAGCCTGTAACAAGATAAATTAAATAAATATGTTAATATTTTATTTTTTGGTATTTATTTGCAAAAATAATTCTCATTGTTAAAAAAAAATTATACAATGGCATATCATGTTTCTCATTGTTAAAAAAAACTGCCTTTCATATCAATGGAATGAGCAAAATCGAACTCCCATTTATATTGGCGTCACACATGTCTCGACTTATAATAAAAAAGAAAAGTCTATTAAAATGAAATTGCTCAACTTACAAATCCTCACTTTTATTTATTTGAATGAAATCGTTGAATAGAATTCTGATAAATTTTCCAATCTATTTGGTAATTTTCTATATTTACATGATTGATTTTTAGTAGAAAAGCACATAATAATTACAAAAAACGGTTAGAATAATAAAAAAACAATAGGTATAGTTTTACAGGGGAAAAAATAAAGTTAAATCTCTATAAATTAATAATTATAGAATCAAGAAAAATTATTAATTATTTAAAATATTATCTAATTAAGATATTATTTTAAATTTAAGGTGGGATTAAAAAAATATTATTTAATTAGCTACCGAGTCCGAATGTTAATTTATCGAGGTTGTGTTGTAGATAACCCAAAGAGGTGAAATGTCAATTTAGTAATAAAAGGAAGATCAAAACCCAAAGTGGTACAAGTATACTGCACCAATAAATATTCCATTTCCAAGGTCTATCAAAACCTCAGAGTCCAGAAGTTTTTTTCGTGCAGGTCTCTGTGGCTATATGACTGTACTCTGACCTTTGGCCACCACCGACAGCAGTCTCCGACACCCGCAAATGAGAAAGGACTGCCAGCCTCCATCCTCCGGCGCCACAGTGAGCAAATTACCAGCATGCTTCGAGACAAAGCCCTTAGTGGCCACATTACTAGCCTTGACCTTTGTTATGCTCCTTTGGAACCTCCCTCCTTACTATCAAAACCTCCTCTCCACTACCACACGCCCCTCTTGCTCAGCCCCAGAAACCACCGTCTCCTTATCAAATACTTCCTCTTCGTTCACCAGTACCTCATTATCTGACCAAAAGTATTTATCCAGCTCGTCATCATCCTCATCTAACGCCGACCCAAACAAGCGGATCTTCCAGGCCTACGGAAACGCCGCCGCTCTCTTTGTTCAGATGGGTGCATACCGAGGAGGACCGACCACCTTTGCTGTGGTTGGCCTTGCTTCGAAGCCCATTCACGTGTTCAGGCTTCCCTGGTACAAATGCGAGTGGATCTCTAACAATGGCTCTTCTATAAGGGCCAAGGCTTATAAAATGCTTCCTGACTGGGGCTATGGTCGTGTCTACACAGTGGTGGTTGTGAATTGCACCTTCCCTGTCAATCCAAATCAAGACAATGCGGGTGGAAGGCTCATGCTTAATGCCTATTATGACGAGTCTCAGAGGAAGTACGAGAAATTCACGGCATTGGAGGAATTACCTGGCTCTTACAACGAGTCTAAATTCCGCCCTCCTTATCAGTACGAGTATCTTTACTGCGGGTCTTCTTTGTACGGGAATTTGAGTGCGTCGAGGTTTAGAGAATGGATGGCTTACCATGCCTGGTTCTTTGGACCCAGCTCTCATTTCGTGTTTCACGATGCCGGCGGCGTGTCTCCTGAGGTAAGGGCTGCTCTTGACCCTTGGGTTCGTGCTGGGAGGGCTACTGTTCAGGATATAAGAGGGCAAGCTGAGTTTGATGGGTATTACTATAACCAATTTCTGGTGGTGAATGACTGCTTGCATCGCTACAGATACTCTGCTAATTGGACATTTTACTTTGATGTGGATGAGTATATCTATTTGCCCGAGGGGAATACTTTGGAATCTGTTTTGAAGGACTTCTCTAATTATACCCAGTTCACCATTGAGCAGAACCCAATGTCCAGTGCACTCTGCTTCAATGATTCCACTCAGGACTATCCCAGGTACTTGCTCTACATTCTTTAATTCACTACTTTTTCTCTCGCCTGCTCTCTGTTTTTGTAAAGCAGAATGGGAACACAAGAGAAATTCGACAACAATTCTTGCTTGCCTTTTTTTTAAGAATCTCGATTGATTTCTACTTAGATTATGACAGTTCAAAATCCAGTCACTATATATAGTGTAATTCAGCTGAGACACTGATGTATCTTTGGGGGTTCTTAATTACAATGCAGGCAATGGGGATTCGAAAAACTTTTATTCAGAGAATCAAGAACTGGGATACGAAGGGATCGCAAGTACGCAATACAGGCTAAGAATGCATATGCTACAGGAGTGCACATGTCGGAGAATGTAATTGGCAAAACCTTGCACCAGACTGAAACAAAGATTCGATATTACCACTACCACAATTCCATACAAGTACCAGGCGAACTGTGCAGAGAATTCCTTCCTCTATCAGCAAAGAACAATGTGACTTGGTACAATGGGCTCCCTTATGTGTATGACGATAACATGAAGAAGCTGGCCAGCACCATCAAGGATTTTGAGCGCAACACAATTGGAAATGTACAGGCTTACTCATGATTGTTCGAGCAATAGTCCACATGCGTGCATTATTTGACTCTTCACACCTGCTCCCCATCTTCGTGATCCATTCACCTTCACTGGTTGGGTTGCTCAAAATTCACTCATATTTTACTGTCCTGCGGGTATCGCACCCACCCCAATGAGTGGTGATCATGGACTAATGCAGGAGAAAAGGTGGAAGTGGGTCCATTATTACTTTCGATTTGTCTGCTTATATATATATATATATATATTGAAAAAAAAAATTGAATACATGCGTCTTTATTTTTATTTGCTCTATGATTAGCTTCATTTCATTCTAGCAACGCTAGACCAAAGGAATTCTGTAAAGATAACTGTGGGATAATTTTCTTTAACCTCCTTTGGGGTGGTGGTATAGATGCTTTTAGAAAGTTTCTTAATTTGACCATATTGATATGAGTAGCTAGTGAATTATTAAGAAAAAGGTGCTTCTTGAATTGATTCTCGATTGATTGACGGAGACCCTTCAACCGATGGTGAGATTGAAGAGGGTAAATAATACAGCAGAGTGCCGGCCGGCCCTTCAGCGGGTGGATAAACCTAAAAAATGGGCCGGGGAGGATTGAAATGAATGAAAAAGAATTTATCATTGTCTCAATCGCCTCCTTCAACCTCAAGTTTTGTGTCATAGGAAGAACAGTTCCATGCTTGGCTGGAGTGTGCGTCTAACATTTATTATCAAGTAATTTAGGAGTGAAGTTGCTCTCCAGTCGGGAGGGGATTTGCCTCCACTGCACAAGACATGTGGCTTCCAGCACAAGCTGCACTGTTCATATCCACCGATTAAGATGCCTTATGAATATGTTTGGTAGGCTGGCTGGCTGTAATAATTGATTTTGGAGACCAGCCTTGCCGAGAAATTGGTTGAGGAGAGAAGTGCAATGATTGAGAGAGCAGTTTCCCTTTGTTTCCCTGCCAACTAGGTATGGGTGGCTCTTCTTTCCTCCGGCCCCATGTTCCATGCTTGCTTGGCCTTTCATCTATACACACATGTATGTATGCGTGTATTGTTCACAGCGCGGATGGTCACGTATATACTTAGAGGTGGCGAAGCTTCATGCTGTAATCGGATAATTGTTGCATGGCAGAGCCACTGCTAAATCGACTTAGATTTCATGTAAATATACTTGCATCTCTCTTTTATTATTTGTTTTTGTCCTTTTTATGACAATAAATGCATTTAGCTTCGTGAACAAGTTGAGATCGGTAGATTGTTGTAGAACAAAAGTTGAAAAGTAGGTGAACATTCGTCGTCCTTCGGTCCCAAGCATGTGGCTTCCAGTTCCACCATAAAATTCCATCACATCCCGATTGTTATGTTGGGTATATTAATTGATTCGGGAACCAGCCTAGCGTATAATTGTTTAGTTCTCTCTTAAGCCTTGGAAGACACGAGTGTTTTCTCGTTAATATTAATTAATTTTATTACAAGGTCGCCGCCATACACGCCAATATGCACTACGTGTCTGTATATACACAGACACTTAAATAGGTACGGGTGTAATTTTAAACTTCCTTTTCATGTAATTTTTAAATTTGAACCATGATTTAAAAATTATTCTTTTATTTATGGTAAAGATAATTTAAAATAAATTTAATTTTGAATCCTATTTGATAAAAACTAAATAAAAAAACAGACCGTTCGAAAAATGAATGCCGTATAAGTCACAATCCCTTGATAAAAGTTAAATATTTCAATTTCTTATTAAATCAAGATTTTGACTTAGATTTTATAATAATTTTTTTATTCAAGTAAAGAATTATTTCTAAACAACTACACTTACGTTAAAAATAATAATAAAAAAATTTAAATTAATTTCATAGAGTATATAATTAGTGTGAATACGTCATTGTCATTCTCCTTAATGATCCCTCCTTCACCTGCTTCCGGAGATGTAGATCATTGCTCCTTGTAATTCTTGAGATGATAGATTCAGCAGCATTACTGCTGCCAATTAATGCAAATATTTTTCTACGTTTTCCTAGTTTGGCACGCCTTGGCTGTGGCAAAACTCCATCCTCGTGTACCCAATTAATATTGTTAACTTCAAAAATGAATATTAAACTCAGCAGGGTGTTGCAGACCCATGCACTAATTAAGCATTACCAGAGCAGTGAGCGGTGATATTGCCAGACCAGAACAGACCATGTGATTTTTCTGTTTTTCCCTTGATGTTGGATCATGCTGCTGCTGCTGCTTGTTCAAGTATATATATATATATATATATATGGACGTTGCATCCACTAATTAAATGGGCGTATTCAAATTTCGCTCTTTGTTTTCCAATTTTTGTTGGCGTCAACTGTTGTCACTAAAGACAGAATGGATGCTAGCAAACATCAATTAACCTTGTGTGGATAGTCAAGAATTAAGTTCATGAATGGGTCTGTACGTAGTCCTCCTTGATTTCCAAATTCATCCAAGGAAACAACTAAGTGAGGAGGATAGTAAAGATGTGGCAAGATGCTCACATGATTCTGCTCTCCCCTGGTGGATGGATATTAGTTGATATATCAAATCATGCTTGCTTTGTCAAGAACGGAGACTGAGAGAGAGAAGCACCGAAACCTAAAAGTTCTTGTGTTCTTTTTCTATAAAGTTTAAAGATGTTTAGATAACTCCTTTAAAGAGCACAACGTCAAGATGCAACATGTTGAATGATGGAAGTTTCTTCATGGCACAACTACCGCTGGCTTGCAGAGCTTTTGCCTTGTCTTGTTGTCTGTATATTTACAGTGGAACTAAAACTGGGTCTTCCACTCTTAGACTCATTTGTCTTGCGGAATAATATGGATTACTAGCACCAGGGGCTGAACTTCCTCTCCCTCTTCGACACTTAAAGCGCATTGATTCCTTCGATCACGTCAGTGTGGACCAAGATGCACAAGAGAGATATTAGTCTATGGGCTCAATGGATGGAGCCTCGAGCCTACGAGTCCACTTATGGTTGGGTCAAAGGGAGAAGCGTGGAAGCAATCCATTAGTGTGCGTTTCGGTGCACGGTTGAAATTTGTATTTTTAAAAAATCTGATTTTTTTAATTTTTTTTTATATTTTTAGATTTTTTTATCGTGGTGATATAAAAAATATTTTTTAAAAATAAAATAAAAATTATTTTTATATATTTTCAAATAATAAAATACTTTAAAAACAACATCTACTATATACTCAAACATCTCTCTCTCTCCACACACGCGCGCGCGCGCACACATCTTCTTTATATGCAGACACATGAACTTGTTACTTGGAAATTTATTTTAAGTAAATAAATTATTGGTAAATAAAAAGTTAATTTTAAAGAATTTTGGTTTTTACTTAAAAAATTCTTGATGTTTTTATATTTAATTTTTAATAGTTAATTAATGATTGATAATGATGATTCTTATTTTTTTTAACTTTCACACATCTTCTTTATATGCAGACACATGAACTTGTTACTTGGAAATTTATTTTAAGTAAATAAATTATTGGTAAATAAAAAGTTAATTTTAAAGAATTTTGGTTTTTACTTAAAAAATTCTTGATGTTTTTATATTTAATTTTTAATAGTTAATTAATGATTGATAATGATGATTCTTATTTTTTTTAACTTTCAAAATTCATAGGTGGTGAAGTAATATTTTTAGACAATTATTTTTCAGATTTTACATACTATTTCTTACATTATTTTTAGTGTTTTTCTTTTCATTTTTATGTTTTGATTTTCCTGATAAATCTAGAGTTTAAATTCATCTTGTTGAGAGATATTTGAGGTACATAATTTTTAGTTCAAAAACCTTACTTAAAAATGTATCTAAACCAATATGGTGTTGTTAGAATATTGAGAGACATATTATAAATATCATAATTGTATAAGTAAGGAGTAATAAAATCTTAAAAACAAATAATTTATCATTGACAGCAACAAAATATTTATTATTTTAAAATGTCTCAATAAATATATATCATTCTTATTTTAATTTAAACATGATTATTTTTATTACTAGCATGCGTGTTATTTTTTTATTTTATATCAATTGCATATTTGAATTCATGTTAAGTATGCATGTTAAAGTTCTATTATTATTTTTGTGTTGAAATCATGTTTATTTTTAATTATACTTTTACATATTTATAATTTTTAGCAAGTATAAACTTTAGGTTGTTGCTGTACATCTTTTATTTAACGTGTTTTGGTGTTGATAATTTACACATTAGCCTAATATATTTATAAACTTTAATCTACAGTTGTATGCTTGGTAATATTCCTTGCAGTGCAGACCTAATAAGATAACTTTCAAACAATGTTGTTAAACCTAGCAACACTTTTAACAATATAAACCGCTAATTTTATGCTATGAGTGTTGATGGCTGTCAGTGTTTTTTTTCTTTTTGTAAAAGTATTTTTTATTTTTTAATTTCATTAACTCGTTTTAAAATTTAAATGCCAAATCTTTAAATCATCATCATCATCATCATTATTATTATTATTATTATAATAGACTGTTCATTGATGAACCAATGACTCGTACACATATTGATGAACACAATTAATCTAGCTATTTATACCATAAATTAAAAATGACCTTTTGTTAATCACAAAAGACACACTATATATGATTGCCAAGGGAAAGGCGGACACATAGCAAGGTCTTAAGAGCAAACTTAGGAAGAGAACGAAAACTCTTGTCACCACAATATATATATATATATATATATATATATATATATATATATATAGTCAGAAAATTAATGAAATGAGAAGATCATGGAGAAAAGTCTTGTTGACAGAATATATTATTTAACATTATGATATCATATCATGTGATATGGGGAGTGGGGTTATTATTTATTGAATATTATTTGCTATATATTATTTACCACTAATTTGTACACTTTTTAGTGCACCCATTTAATTTGATGCATGCATATAATTTGAGAAGGGGCAGTTGGTGCAGTGGGAGTGGAAGAATTGGCCACTTGGGGGTGGAGGTCCGTCCCAAGGAAAAATCGATTGTTGGATAATACTCTTTCTCCTAAGCTCAGCGCTAGCTCTTCTGGTTGGAAGTCTGACCTTGGTGAGCAACAAACAAGAAGAAGAAGAAGAAGAAACAAAAGTACACAGCTTGATCGACATATCCTCCCATGTATGTAGTTTCAACCTGTAAAAAGCGGCTGCCGACTCGTGTGTCCGTAAATTCAAAACTGGCCCCACTCAAATCAGACGGTTGAGCTTGGATAAGGGGAGTCTTGTATTTAATCTAGAAAACGTGATCGGACGAGAATTAATATCTGGGTGTTGCTGCCCTCATTCAACTCCGTCGATGTATACTACTGTCATAAAATGCGGGCACGTTTCCTTCCACCTATTTCCTTTTTCTTTTTTATTATTAAAATAAAATAAATAAAGGCGTGCGCTGTTTTTGTTACCGCCTTGTAATATCGCATGATATCATATATATTTTCATTGCAGGATATCTTTCTTCTTCTAGTGTTTCCCTGAAGCGCATACACCTTACAACATACACATGAATACAAAAATATCACTGCGCATTCCTCGATCTTAATCCTTGATATCTTCGATCGGTGTGCTGGTTTCTTTCTACCTGAACCTGTCGAGGTTTGTGTCTCAGGCAGATGAATCAATATCTCTTTTTTCATGTCTGTAATTTGCAGTCTGGGTTGGCGATGAGTCCTTGATTGCTTTTCGTTCTTTTGGCAGCTGTTTATTACCTATAATCAACAGGAACAGAGGCTGTAGAAGATTGGATTTTCATCGAAACTAATAGTAATAACAAAGTCATGGTATTTTCACTCTAGCACCTCTCTGTTTCCACTGCTCTGTTTCATCTTTTTATTCTTTTATTTTGTGTCTGGGGTTTACTCATTTGAGGCAGTGATAATTGATTGCAGGTGAGTTCATTTGGGCAAATGGGGAACCACGACATGGGTCCACCATGGTTGATACCCATGCTTGGAGCAAGCTATTTCATTCCCTGTGGAGTTCATGGTGAATCCAATAAAAGCGAATGCAATATGTTCTGCTTAGATTGTATGGGAAATGCTTTCTGTTCGTATTGTCTCATTTATCACAAAGACCACCGTGTTGTTCAGGTTTGTCGAAATTGTCTTCGAATTAAAACACTATTAATTTTACATATACCTACTGCCAGTACTGGTACAGTGTTTTCTTCAATCTTATAGCATTAATATGCATTGCTTGATTGATTGAAAAACCGAATGTTCGTGCAGATAAGGCGATCTTCATACCATAACGTGGTGAGGGTAAATGAGATACAGAAGTACATAGACATATCATGCGTGCAGACTTACATCATCAATAGCGCCAAGATTGTGTTCCTCAACGAGCGCCCTCAGCCAAGGCCGGGAAAGGGAGTCACCAACACTTGTGAAATTTGTTGTCGAAGTCTCCTTGATTCTTTCAGATTCTGTTCACTTGGATGCAAGGTAGGTTAATTCTGATGACTTTCCTTCTCGATTATTAATCGGCGCTCTGCTCTGCTCTGATTACTTAATACAATATCCATTGTTTGTTCGAGTAAAGTGCTCTTTGCGTTTTGTTAGCTGGGAGGGATGAAGCGGGGTGACCCAGACCTTACATTTGCGGTAAAATTGAAGCACAATAGGGATCCCTTCTTTGGTGGGTCAGAATCAGATGAGTCCTCGACCCCTAAGAAGATTCGCAGGACACATGCTTTCAATCGTTTGATGGAGGGACTCTCAATCTATTCCTCTAATAATGATGGCGCGGAGAGCTCCGGTGATGATGCAGCTACCAACATTTCTCCGGCTACTCCTCCCATTTTCAATCATCGAAATGCAAGGAGAAGAAAGGGTATACCTCATCGTGCCCCATTTTAAGATTTCATGAACCAAAAAACAAAAAAAAAACAGATTTCCAGTATGCTTAATTAGCATTTAGTGGTATTAAAAAAAGGAAAAAAAATGGCACATAAAATGATGGCGAGGAAGGAGGAAGTGGAATGTGGGGAATTAGGAACTGATACATTCTCAAGTTTCTTGTGTAGATACCTCTCCACTTGTATAGAATCGGATACTAGATAGTGTGTTTTTAATAGCTTTGGAGCAAGGAAATGGTCCCTTCATATACATTTAGCAATTACTGTTGGGATTTAATTTCTAAGTCAAGAAAACTTTGGATATATGAAATACCATATCCATGCATGTACAGATCATGTCTATAAATATATAATATGGGGTTTTAGATTGTTGGAAGGGTAGCAATAATAGAGTACAGTGGCATTATGATGGCATTTGTACAGAACAGAACATTGTGTTTTGTTGTAGATATTGATATTTAAAGTTATACCTTGTGTTCTGGCATCTTTGTGATCTTCTATTTTATATTCTATTTGCATTCTGAGATACCTTTCTTCTATGTATATATATAGGGAGGGTGGGGGTTTTTTCTCATGGGAAAATGAGTTGCAGCTTCTTATTTTGGACATGAATGGATCAATTGTGAATTCGTAGCTAGAAATATGAAACTTATGCTGCATATATGTGTGTAGGCGGCCCATAGATTTTGTAATGGATATGATGGAGAATCTTCGTAGGGAAGTACATTTGTGCTGATCAAGTTTTAGATATAGATTCTTAGAATATTGTAGACTACAAAAGTTTTTTTTTTTTTTTTGAGAAAACAACAACAATATACCATTCCTGAAGATAAAAGATGGTCACTGGTTCTTGATTGATTTAATTTATGCTTTAGTTTCTTCCTATATCTCCCCCCCCCCTCTCCCCAATAAAATAAAATAAAATATAGTAGGGTATGAGTATAAACTCCCTCGTTAACAATCAACTTTCTGATGTGTTTTGTTCTTGTTAATTAGCTTTGCCTTCACGTAATTAATTAAAATTGCATTTGATGTGAAGGTGGGTTCTGTTTTATCATTTATGGCTAGCGCAAACACCTCGGACTTATAGAGGTGCATGCATCAATCGCAGTTTTTCAGTGAATACAATTATGTGTGGCGTGATACTGCATCTCTCTCTCTCTCTCTCTCT
>Ga0325414_1000132_pt1 | contig 47025 bp, 26 predicted proteins | sample PopdelMetagenome_8_FD_206183 | JGI IMG/M metagenome (GOLD analysis project Ga0325414, IMG submission 206183) | Populus deltoides microbial communities from Bellville, Georgia, United States - Leaf-PdKOR-R3 | ecosystem: Host-associated > Plants > Phyllosphere > Phylloplane/Leaf | place: USA... | reverse complement strand
ATTATAGTAGTTTTTGTTTGTTTTTTAAAGTGTTTTTTATTTTAAAAAATATTAAATCAATGTTTTTATATGTTTTTCAATGATATTAATATGCTGATATCAAAAAAATAATTCTAAAGAAATATTATGTTAATTAAAAAAATATTTTGTATCATATTACTAAATACACAATAAATTAAGTAAGTTGATGGGATTATGATGTGTGTGTGTGTATCTCTTTGGATATCTAGGTTAAAAATATTTATTGATTTGCAAACGTGTTGGACAATGCTTCTAGCATGTGTTTATGGGCTCCGACGCCGATTTTGAAACACCCCCCTCTTGTTTTTGGAGAAAGGATTTTTGGCTATTTGGTCGGCATTAATTAATCACAATTTTTATTTTAACAAATAAAACTAGGTTTTCTTCGATCTGGAGACAGCAAGCATATATGAATTCTTCAAGTCTTCGACCAATACTTGAATTCTTTTAATAGAAGCAAGTTGACTATAATATTTAAGCATCAACATACATAATATATAGTTTAATTTTTGTAAAGTCTTAAATCTGACAATATTTGCATCAATGGACAATATCGATCTAGCTAGCTCCTTGATAGTACTAGTCTTTTGATATCAATCAAAAGATCATAAATCAATTGAGAAGCATTCCTTGTATTTTAGGTATTTTAAAAAATCAATCAAGAAAATAGTTAATTTAAAGATCATATTGAGAACTAGTTGATAGTTCTATATATATATATATATTGATCGTCATGGCATTTCAATTAGAGAAGAATTATCAATAATCCAAAACAAGAAATTAAAATTTCCTTCAGAATCATGGACAACATAGAAATGAACAAACAAATAGATTCATGAAAACAATATCAATAGAAGAATATCATACGGATACTCCCTCTCTAAGCCTCACAAATATTGATGACACCATTCATTACATAGACAGCAAGGAACAATATATACTAGTACATGATACACTGATCTCTCTAGTTGTTTCTTGGAAGGTCACCATCTCCACGTCTCTTTTCCACCTCTTTTGTGTCTTTTTGCTTGTGTTTGCCGTTTGGACACTTTCATGTGAGTGTCCATGGGATTCCCTGCGAGAAATTAAATTTCCCTTGCACTTGCTTTTCATGCTCAACAAAACATACACACGGTCGGCCCCCCTGTAGGGACTCAATTTAGATTTATCAAAGCATCACGTGAAGATATTAACGTTGTAGTAACTGAGATTGGTGTTGGTTCCAACTGGACTCGGGCCTTTTCCCTTAAGAAAGGTGGTCACAAAACTTGTCAGTGTTGGCCCTCCTTGTGGACTTTTGGGTTGGGCACTGACCCTGTGCTGTTCATCAATTTATTGATAAAGAAGATCAGCCCCGATTCCATCACTTTTTAAGCTTTCAATGATTTCTAGGTTCTAATATGGCCCCGGAAAATTTTGTGAAAACAGCTCAACCAATTGTGAGCAAACTTCCACCATCTTCTAGCTAGCCAAACATGATTAAGATAATTTGAAGGGTCTGGGCCATTGATACATCTAGCCATGCATGACCTACATGGTCTGTTTTGTCACACCCTATGAGCAATCTGTGTTCTATAGATTGGACGTTTGATAGGTTCATTTCATCTTTGCTAAAATAGAACACGTATTTCAAATCTCACTAGGCCAGCCCTTCAAAAGCAGCAAACTCCATACTTCCAGATTCTCTTGAGCCCGTCTCTTTTTTATTTTTAATTTTTTTCATACTGTAGTCCTGAATTCCACATCCTTGTTGTTTGTATTAATTATAGATTAGTTCGCAGGGTAGAACGAGGTTTAATAATCACTAGCTGAATATCCAAAATTAGGAATATATATCCACATGGGGAAATCATTCTTCACAAATGTACTAGAAGGAGCGTAGTGAATCATCAAGTTCTTTCAAAAGTTGTATTCTACGCAGTGGTCAGTGTCACAAAAATTGACCTTGTAAACACTTGTTTAAGTTCACAAAATGAAGGCATAAACACTTTGTGGCACTTAATATCAGGTAGTGCTAACATCATATATATATATATATATATATATATAGATCCTATTAATTCTCCTCATGAACAATTTTCACAGTAGAATTTATAATTAGCGAGCAATAATCTTGCGCCATGTAGTCAACACACAAGCAAGTAATTTCATCGACTGGAGTTTTTTTCTTCTTCTTCTTCTTCTTGTATTTTTTTTTTCCAAAAATGAAAAAAAAACCCTTAAAAATACCTAGCTAATAGCATGATTACATATCATCATGGCATGTACAACTTGTTCCCACATTTGCACCTCCATGCTTCGGGGTAATACTCAGCAGTCACCGGAGTCCCCGGAGGCACGGGCACATGCACCGGCTTGCATGGGGTGCACTTGCCACACTTTGATGTGCACCGTGGTGGGGATGACCCTGGGCCACTCAAAAACCTCCTTGCCATGCTCAAAGAAACCTCCATTGGGTCCCCGGAACCTCTTGTTTTCTCAAACCCCTATAAAAATACCAAAACCCATTAATTACCCGATAATTATTACAACTTCCTTGCAAGAAAATCAATCAGTCAAAAATTAATTAGTACAGTACCAATCAGTGCATAGTACACATAAAATTTTGCACTCAATAATTACCTAAAGGACTTAGGTGAGGTTAGCTCAATTTGCCACTTGGTGAATGATCCTTACATGTGTTAACGTGCGCAAAATGAACACCACAAGAGGACGAGCAGAGGAGCTCACGAGAAGACATTGATAGATGGGACATGGAATTTAGAGTACATGGACATAGTTCCGGTTAAACCGCTTAGCACTGGTGGCGCAAGTTACCGAGACTCATGGAAAACAAGACAACAATGTTAAGCAGTAAAGAAAAAGAATTTTCAGACTGGCTAACGTGCGCCGGATGGAATGGTGAGCATACAAGGGACCACTAGTACAGTCCTTCACTGTACTGTGCTGACTAATAAACCCTAATCATATGCCTGATGGTTCCATTGGATCAGCAGGTTACAAGATCATAACTTCTGTTTTTTTCATTTCGATCATAAATAGAAGATTAAAAATTTGTGGATGTAGCTAGGCAGTAGACACAGCTTGGATATTTCTGTTCAGAAATAAGAAAGGGAGACAGCTTGATTATTATTCACCCTAATGGGAAAGAGGAAAATATAGGGGACTGGTAAAAAAACATGAAATTAATCATATTAGAATTAAATTCTTGAGATATTCTTTTTAATTTGTAATCATATGGGAAATTGTTTGAAGCATTGATAGCATTATTAATCAATACTCTAGCTAGCCAGGTGAGGCGCAAGGGACCAATTAATTTTAACCAAACTCACCTGAAAATAAAAATTACGAGCTTTTACGGATAATGGGCACCTGATGATGCCTGCAAGAAAGTTAATTACAACATGTTAGTACATAAATGGAATTAGGGGGAGGAAGAACAATTAAGAACATGGAGAAAATAATTAAGAAAAAAAACAAACGAAGACGGGCATTTCTTATTCCTTAATTGCAACAAGTGAAAGTGAATTAGTGATGGTATGGTGATGGTGGTTACCATTAAAGCTTAAAGAAGAGTACTTGAGAGAGAATTAGTGAGAGCTAGATCTTACCTAGACATGTAGTCTTGGACGAGATGGTGCTGAAGAGTGCAACAAATGACAAGAAGAAGAAGATGCTGAAAGAAACACATTGAAAGAGGGAGGGTTCCTTGTTGAAGAAGATGAGTGATCTTTTGCTCTTCAACTCCATTAAAAAGTAGAAAGAACTATAAAGCTAGCACTAAGAATTCCCTTCAAGGAGACAAATACACCAAGCAGCTAGCCAGCTAATATATAGGGAGATTGACTGAATGGGGGGGTCTTGCTTAAACTTTCTTCCTGTCTTCCTTGACTCTTTAAGATTTGGGTGATCTACACTAATGGTCACAGAAACTGGAGTTGAATAGTAAGAGAAACAAAATACCTAACATCTTATCCTTCTTGTTAGAGTAACACAACATTCACTTTTGAATAACTCTTTCTGTCTTTCTCCATGTCTCTGTCTCTCGAGAATCTTGATATAGCTAGTGAGTAGTCGTAGCAGGTAACTAGGTATTTGTGTGTGTAAGTGGGGGTGGTTGCAATGGAAATATAAGTGGAAAAAGAGAGGCGTGAGAGGTTTTTGGAAAGAAAGAATTGATTTGTGTGTGTGAGAGAGAGGGAGATGGTGAATATAAGTTATTTGGATAATGGGTTCCTAAGCTTTACCATGTTTGAGTCTTGGATTCTCTTTGCAGGCTTTCTTCACTGTCTTTCTATGTTTTCCAGACCAGGCAAAGAAAATTGCATATAAACAACAAACAAACAGTATTCAGTATTCACCTCTCCCTTCCTTCCTGCCCTGTGCTCCCTATGGCTATGGCTATGGCTAGCTTGCTAGCTCCTGCCACACCGCTCTCTGGTCTCCCTTTTTCCAATTGACCCTCGACACCTCATGTTTGCTTTTTCCTATATTGTTTTTTTGCCTTTCTCTCTTCCTTTGAAAAATACTTTTTTTTTTTAAATTGAATATTTTTAAATTATTTTTTAAATATTTTTAAGATTGTTTTGATTCATTAATATTAAAAATAAATTTAAAAAAATAAAAAAAATATTATTTTAAGTTAAAAATACTTTTAAAAATAAATATTACCATATTATTAAACAAAAAACCACACATTCTTCTTTTCTCTCTTCGTCTTCCTCTTTTTCTTTTTTTTTTTAAAGCTTTCTTCCCTCCCTAAATTGAATAATTAAATGACAAAATGGACTAATTAAATCCATATTAAAATTGTAACATGCAGCCAGGAACTGTTATTGACACACAAACATTGGACTTTGGTCGGTTGTCATGGCTGCAAAATTCAAGACCCCAAATTCCTGTTCAAATTTATTACATTGAAAGCAAGAGGTACTTGTTGTCTGCCTTAGTATGTGCTAGCAAGCCTCTCTAGCTAGACCATTTGGTTCATTTCCTGAACCATTTACATTATTTAAGGGGTTGCTAAAAATATATTTTAACCCTAATAAAAAAAATAGCAGCAATATAATTTTTTATATACAAACACTTTTTAGTAATATAAAAGATTAAAATTACTCTTTACATGGATTTTAAATATTTAATTAGTTTCATCTAGATTCTTTCAGTTGACGATATAACTTTTTTTTATTATAATTCTTAATTTGAATAATATAAAATCAATATTTAAATTCTTAATTTTATATTTTATTACTGTTATAAATCATGGTTTTGATTTTTTATGAAAAATAGTTATAATATTGATGCATTTCTTTTTTTGTTGGAAAATTTTGTTTTTATTCTCAATGGACATGTTTTTAAATTTTTTGTTGGGAAAGAAAAGGAAAAAGGAAATTGAAATAAGAAAGGAAAACAAATTAAATTCACTAGATTCCCAAGGCAAGGACTTGAAAACAAAATCAAAACAAAGTGTGTAAGATACCTGAGTTGTACATAAATGGTCGCTTTGTGATGGACTAAATTCCAAGGAGTACTGTACTCGATGGCCATGGATGATCTTTCAATTCTTCCCTTTGTCTTTCTAAAAAAGGACGAACTTTTCTAATATTCTAATTAAACACCCCAAAATCCTCTCCTTAATCTCCCTTTCTTTTCCTTTTTCCGATCCCCTTCCTGGTTAGAACTTCAATGCTTATCAAAAACAAGTTAAACAATATCAAGAGCCACACTGCTATACCATTTCTACCATTTCTAGTACTACTAGTTAGCATGATGTCAGGGTTTCACACATCATAAAATAACATTTGCTATCAGAATTTTACGTATTACCTATGAATTATTCCGTTGGTATTTAAATACTGATTGTCGGGAAAATATTTATTATTATTTGTTAAAATAAAAGTTTTATTATTTTTCATATAGTATAAATATTATAGTTTTCATGGATGATCTAACTAGAAATCATCTCATGTATAGAAAAATTATTGATAGTTCACATCAAAGTTGTCTTCATTTAAAAATTATATTTCTTTAAGACATCATACGTTAAAGTCTTGAACGATCATTACTGCTTCAACTCATCAATCAACGGTCGAAGACAAATATCTATATTTCTACCCGGACTATCAGGACTGGGTATGACCATAAATAAAAACATGAGTTTCGACCTCATACACATACTCAGTGGCAAATTATAAACCATTAGTACCATTTTAATTAAGTCTCGGATGGATTTAATTGATAGATTTAAACTCATCAGGAAGTCTGTCTGTAAAAATAACATGTCATCGTATTTCTTGGTTTTCTTTTTTATTCTTTCTTTTCTTATTGTAATTCTCTTGGTATATACCGAGTAAATATTTACTTCGGTATTTACCGATGTATACAATGAAGGACTATTCTGTTAGTAAAGTTCATCGTAATCTACTAACAGAAAAATCACGTTGGTATTTCCATTTATATTTGTCAACTTTTTGGTAGTATTTTGAAACAACATAAATTCATTTCAAAACTTAATTAGAGACAGATTTATTTTACGTCTCTGTCTCCATGCTTTCAATCAAATATATTTGTACCCCTTTTATACTATGATAAGAAACTAACCAAATACAAGAAATCTCCATTCACCAAAACAAGTTAGCCCTTATCCACACTGATACAAGGGTCGGAATCTATGGTTTCAATGGTCCCTTGACGAGTTTGAGAAATGTAGTACAAAAACATGGCAAATATGTAAAAGGGGTAATCAATTATGTGAAGCTAGCCTAGCATATTTAATAAGGTTATTTCTCTCTCTCTCTCTCTCTCTCAAAAAAGGGCAATAAACTACATGCATACAAACATCACAATCCATGTTCTATTCTCCTGGCCTTCGTGTCCATAACAATGAAAAGGTTGTGGCAAGCGTGCGTGCATGGGTGTAGTTAGATGTGGATGTGGAGAAAAAGAAAAGTCTCCTAGCTGCACTTGCACTATAACTCATAACTCGTTCCTATGCTTTTGTTCACTTCTAAAGCCTCTAATATGCCTTTCCAATGCCCCTAGATTCTTGTCCCCCATGCATGAAGATTGAAGCAGTGTTGATTTTTTTAATGGTTAGGGTATTCTTCAACAAATTTCCATGCACTAATATTAAATTTCTCCCATCTTAGATTTTAAATAATTAATTAATTGGGACGACGATTTCAAAATTGCTTGAAATCAAAGTGTAAGAACATCTTCAAAAATTAACAAGATGAAGAAAGATTTTGGAATTTTTTGAAACTTTGAGAAGACGAGATAGACATCCCTAAATCGATCCAATATATATTCTTGATCATTTTTTGTGTAAATTAATATATTTTTAAATTCAAATTCAGATATAATTCTTTTTGCTCAAAAACTCAAGGGAATGCATGAAGTCCTCAGGTCCATGCATATAAATTCTCAAAAATACATCATAACTGTTTCAAACCCAAATTGACCGTTCCCCACCAAAGCCTGGGGTTTGATAGTAATATATATGGGAAATGTGAGGGTGACATGTGAAGGCAATTATCCATCCTGACACACCCATCTCCATTATTTAACTTGAATAAAGCTGATAGACCCTCTCTCTCTCTCTCTCTCTCTCTCTCTCTCTCTCTATATATATATATATATATATATATATATATTGTTGATTGTGATAAATTTGGAAATTTCTTGGGTCCACAGACTGAAGGCCTGTAAAAATTCTTTCTCCATCGACAAAGCCATTGGTAGTGACAGTGATCTTGGAAAACATGTCCAGGGAAAACTATATATATATTCTTGAAATGCAGTACAAAATAGAAGAGAGGTCATCAAAAAAATACGAGAAAAGATTTCCTTAAGACCTGTAATAGATACAGTGGTCCATCTTTAGTTCTTACATGTGCAAAATTCTGGAAATTAATTAAATTTCTGAAGTTTTGACTTGAGTTGTAAACAAGGTTGTTATTGTTATTATTAATTATTTTATTCCAGAAGCAAATTTAAAGGAGGGTGGTAAAAATCTATTTTTCATGAATATGTAATTTAAACATGAATTAATAGCCCATCTAGAATCTAATTAATAGGAAGCAAAAATTCAATATTGGCGTTGGGGAAGAATCCAGGATTATAAAATTTGGAATACATAGTTTTTATTTTGAAAGGAATATTTTGCAAGGGTTGCCAAAAATCAATTAACAAGTTCAAGGGGGATTTTGGAACTTCTGAAAATTTTGGAGTGGTCAGAGCTTTCCCCTGGCCACCTTCTAGTTTCGTCGTCCTTCATTAGCATGCAAATGTTGATTTAAAAAACCTAATTATTATTAATGATAAATTAGAGACTAGACCATCTAGCTAGCTAGTAGAGATCAACAACTATAATTCCTTTTATTTTTCCACTACCAGCAAATAAATTATAATTGTTTAGTTTCCTATCCCAATTATTTTAACTTCTATTGTTTCTTGTTATCAATGGCTAACAACACAGAAATGTCAGGTGGAAGAGTTACGGACCTTCAATCATCTTCATCAATTCCAATCAACTTCCATCTACTTGCTCAACAAAGAAAAACACTTGCGAAAGTTGTTTTGGCTACCCAATAGCAACTTAGAGCTGTTCTCAACCATCCACCACTAGTTAGTTCTTCAATAACTTGCACCTCCTGTATATCGATAGCTTCATTTCACAAAAGAAATTGGGCAAAATAAAGTAGAGAAAAGTAGGCATAATAGTGAGTCTCACTGTTCGTAGAAGCAGATCTCGTTACCATGGGGACCACTCCTACACAAGTTCATTGAATTTCATATATATATATATATATATATATAAGCGCTAGTATTATAACAATAGATAGCGATAGTACTATTTTAACAAATATAAGGTAGACATGAAACCCTAGGCAGACCATCAATGCAAGTCACTATTTGTTTGTCAAGAAATCTATTTGAGATTATAGTTTCGCAGAGATATATAGTAATGTACTTGCTAGCTAACAAAATAATATTGTTAATGGTCTACTGTGCAAGGAATAAGACATGAGAGAGCATTGTAGGAAAATGTTTCCAGTTCCCATCCTTTGATATGCTACTAGCTAGTTTGGACTATATAAATGTCACTATGTCATGCTCTGAATTCTTGTCTCTAATGTATATTTTCATGTCTCCTTCAAGCTTATATCCATCATATTCGTTTCATGTGATCAGTGATGAAGGTTTTCCCTTAATGGCTTTTACTTGCTAATTATATGATCCTTTTTCTAGCCCTGCAATCGCATGTACAAGAGCAACGCGATATGCAGAATATTAGTTAGGACCTATTTTTGTAGAATATCATCAATACTGTATCATCAACAACCATCACAATTAATATTATTTGTTAATGATAGAATTAATGGCAGCAATTTGACAGAAATCAACATGTTAGTAGACTATGGCAGATTCTTGGTAGAAATTGTGCCTGGAAATGAAAAGGTCTGTCCCTTGGATCTGGCTCTTTCGAGAGAGAGAGAGAGAGAGAGAGAGCGAAGGCAACAGAAAACACGATAAACAAGTAGTAGAAGGAGCTGCCTTAATCGGCAACAACAGCTACAGATTGGCAGCATAAAAATTGTAGTCTTAAAGCTGTAAATTTCCTTTAATTATGCCTACTTCTAAACTCTTGTAAAATTCTAATATGGTATCAGAACGAATTCTTAACTTTAACATTAATATTAATGTTGTTTAGGATATGTTTTTATATTAACTTTCTAACATATATCATACGCAGGTAAGAAGTTAATTGTAACTCAATCAACTTTTTAAAAGCTTTTTTTCCTACAGCAAATACAAACACACTAAAGGCCAACACGCTCTTAGGCCTTGTTTGTTTGGGTGCAAACTGCGTTTTATAAGAAAAGGCATCAAGGTTGCATAGCAGGACGTAGCCAAACGGGCTGGAGACCTCCTGGAGTCTTGCATTTGCCTAATACAAAACCCATTTGGCCCATTTCTTGCAATTTCTTCAGATGTCCCTTCACTGCTGCATGGGGACAGAGAGGTACACTACCCTACACCTCTCCTGCAGCACTTCAATGGCTACGATTCAGTCTGATAATTATAATGTTTTCTCTTGGGATGCTTAAAACTTCTGACACAGAGTATTTAGAAGAAGAAAAAAATCCAAGCAGAAAAGAAACGAGCGTGCGGTGAATAGTTATTATTAGCCTTTTAACAGCAAGTACCTTCTTCGGTCTGGTAACGTAGTTGTCTCACGGTTGTTTCTTCCTTGGGCTAACTACATATTAGGTCTCTAATTCTGATGGTTATTTCAAATCAGTCCCTAAAGTATAGATACTCTCAATTCTACCACCTGATATCAATGAATAGTAATTAGACCTGATCGGGGGTTAGATTGCCATTGATCCTTAGACATGGTATTATTACTTTTTTTATTATTTAATTATATGATAAATGTTCATTAAGATTTATTATATTTCTAATCAAAGTGTATATTTGAAAATGTAATGATTTTTATTTTTAAATGATTTTTAAAAAGGCATTTGCCTTGAAAAAGAATTAAATTGATGTTTATTTTTTATTATTTTGATTTGCTGATGTTAAAAATAAAAAAAATCTAAAAACAAAAAAAATTAATATATTTTTAAGAGAAAAATAATTTTGAAAGCACTACAAAACATAAACAACCTTATTTCTAATTGGATTTTTTAAGGATGGAAATAACAATTTCATTTGTTAATTTTAATGAAAAATGACCAAATTTCTTTTAAAAAAACATTTTTGTTCAATTTAAAAGGCTCTAAGATGGATTCAAAAAGACTAAGCTTTATCTCAAACTAGACTCGAACTTGCAAAGAACAACGTGCTAGTTGGATGGTAAAACCGCAGTAATAGTTAGTTTGAGTACCTCTTTAAAATAGACAACATAGTTGGAGGACTGATTTGTAGTAGCCAAAACCCCCCTTCTTTTCACTCGCATGATCATGGAACAAAGACTGTGTGTTAAAGAATTCAAACTCTGGAAACTCTGCGGGAGGTGAACAGGTTTCTGCTCCATTTCCCCAAAAATATACAGAAAAATATTTGAAAGTTGAAACCCTCACGTTCACAGATGACAAAGCCAAAATAAAGACTCTGTCTTTCTTTCTCTCCTTCCAAAACAAACACTGCATTGCATTTGAGTAAATGCCATTTTCAGCACTCCTTACGATGCATTTACTTTGAATCCCATCACCTTTTTTTCTTTTTAAGATCAGAGACAAAGACACCCGGATAGCTAGCTATAGCGTCTGCAACTTAAGTTTTCTGTTTTGTTTTGGGTGTTTTTGATGTTAGAATGTGCTTCTTTTGAGCTCAAAGTTTAAATCTTGGACTGTTGTTTGATGATCTTGATCATAGCTTGTTGTTCTTGAACGTCTTTGATTTGGGTTTGAATAGAAGACAAGTAGTGATTTGATTAAGTTTGAATCTTTTCACTTTCTTTTAAGCACTAATCTTAGTTAATATTTGTTTAATCAAGTATTAAAACCCCATTTCATTTCTTTAATATTTGGATGGTTCTAGCTACTATACTGCCAGGGTTTATGGCATTTGACCTGGAATCCTGGTTCATGTTGGTGGTTGATATGCATTGAAAGACCCCGTTTTTGTGATTTTGTTTAGTTTGGGAGATTAGTGTCTGGGAAAGTTGTTAAATCCCATTAATCTTCATCATTGTAGATCTGATTTACTTTGGGGTTTTAGCTTCCTTGAGGAATGGAGCATGTTACCAATAAACTCTCCAAACCCTCTTCAAATATATCTGAAATGGTATCCAAATTTGCAAAAGTTTGCAAATGGAGATCCATTGGTGTCTTCTCCAATGACCACCACTATCAACACAACCTCATTGGCAACAATGATGGCTCATCGATGGGTGAAGATAGTAGTGATGCCACTGAGGAAACAGAATTTGATGGCGAGAAAATCCATCCTCAACCTGTTGTAGTTCCAAGCAAAAGCAACATGTATGGTGACAAGGATATTGTAGAGTTGTTTGACACGGTTTCTGCCTTGAAACTAGCTTATGTTCAGCTTCAGGAAGCACATATTCCCTATGATCCGGATAAGATTGTGTCTGCTGATGAACTTGTCGTGGCTCAGCTTGAGGCACTTTGTAAGTCCAAGAAGGCATTTAAGGAGAAGCAATTTTCAAAAACCAAGCTTGACTCCTCAAGGTTTGCCTCTCTGCGATCAGAAATTGATGTTATCGAGAAGCTTTTAGAGAAACTGAAGTCCCAAGATAGAGATAGAAATGCTGAGATTGTACGCCTGCGCCAAGAACTCCTTGATTTGGATGTGGGGAATGCAGTATTGGTTGAGAAGATTAGGGAGAAAAGTTTGGAGAGAAGGAATGTGACGATTTTGAATGTTGCCCTGTTTGAGGATACGTTCAAACGAGCTTCGAAGGCCATTCATGACTTTGCGAGGCCAATAATTAGCTTGATGCAAGCTTCAGGTTGGGACTTGCACCTGGCAGCGAATTCGATTGAAAATGGGGTTTTTTATGCTAAAAGAGCAGATAAGAAGTACGCATTTGAAGCCTACATTGCACGAAGAATGTTTAATGGGATGACACTTAGATCCTATGATGTGGATGATGTTTTACGGTTTGATGATCCTATTGATTCTCTGATAGCTAATCCAAATCCAGGATTTGCCAATTTCTGTGCGGAAAAGTACATGCTTGTTGTTCATCCCATGATGGAGATGTCTTTCTTTCGGAATTTAGACCAGAGGATGTTCATATTGAGTGGCAAGCATCCAAGGACTCCATTCTATCAAATATTTGCAAGAATGGCAAAGTGGATTTGGATTCTTCAAGGAATCGCGACCTCAATTGATCCCAATGCACAAATATTTTCTGTGCATAGGGGAAGCAAATTCTCAGATGTTTACATGGAACCTGTTCAAGAGAACAAGGAAGGTGTGATTGTGTCCGAGGGAGAACAATCTAAATTCAAAGTTGAGTTTATGGTCATGCCTGGGTTCAGAATTGGAAGCACATTTGTGAAGTCTCGGGTTTATCTTTCAGAAACGAAACAGCCTGCCGGAACATAATAGAATGAGATGCTGCGACTTCCTGGCGGGTAACTTTCCAAAGCTAATCATGTTTTTTGTTTTGATGATATCAATATTTAGGTCAAGTTAGTTGAGAATATTATAGCTAGTGAAATGTGGTGGGATTAAAGCCCAGAATCTCAGTGCCTGTACTTCTTCTCAGTTGTTTTTGATATATCTACATATGCTGCAAGCTGCAAGAACATTGTTGAATGCTTCTTCTTGAACTGTAAATAGATATCTACTTGATAATGCTAACATCTCTGCTTAGTGATGCCATCATACTCGGTAGTTTCCTTATTGCCTATTATGAACTGAATGGACATTAGAGTTTAGATAGTATGTATATTTGGTCTGTTATCTTACTAACATAGAGTTGCATAAAGCTCTATTTCTCAATTTTCCTAGTGTTTTTTCAATGTTGTACTTAATCAATGAGAAGGAAACCAAAGATCAGTTAATGACTAATCTTGTAATTAGTACGAAACGTGTGCTTTCCAATTCTTTGGCAGCATCCTCGAATTTCACCGCTCTCTCCCTTTGCTTGATTTGCCTCCTAACACTAAGAGAAAACGATATACAACAATGGGATTTATTCCTTTCATTATCTACTCGCATTACAAAGAGTCAACAGAGAAACCAGAAGAGGGATTGCGGAGAGGACAGGGATTGTCTCTGCAGCTGCAAAGGAGGAACAGCAATACTAGTCGCAGAATCATTTGGTTGATTTGGGACTATCAACGTCGGTGTTGTCAACATCAGGAGAGAACAAGTCCTTGCATAGCTCTCCGTAGAATCTGCAGACCAAACCAATGAAGACAGGACACTTGAGGTTTTTCCAGCAATACAGAAGCTCTTCCACATCCGCTAAATCCCTTACTTTTCCCTCTTCAACCATCATCTCCACCAAATAGTTCTCGAAACTTCTGCATGCATCTTCAACATCTTCATCACCAAAGGTTTGCCTTTTTGTGGCCAAACTGGCCTTGATATATGCTGGTGTAAGAGGAGATGGATAGAGCATTCTCTCACGCTCTGCTTCGGAGACGCTCCTAAGTTCTGCAACTCTGTCCATCTTTCTTGACTTCCTAAAAGAACGAAAAAAATTAAAAACTCGACTCTTTTGAGGAGCTTTTCTGGGTTTTTTGCTACGACGATGAAGTCGAAGATCTCTTATAAAGACAGGTCTTTTGAGCTTGAATCTGAAGAGTATTAGTAGTTTCTTGCATGGCCTGAAAAGCTTGGATCTGAAGACAACTAATGCTTTCATTTTCATCTGTAATGATTGATATCAGAGTGTTGTTGAAGAAATGGGGCAGAATGGAGTCCTTTTATTGCTTCTAGCTAGTTCAAGGACATAATGTTGCTCCACTAACGGTTGGTGTACCAGAGGGAGAGAGAGTTTGTTGAAGATGGATATAATAAGAGGTTAGTAATTAAGCCCTGTGTGCTTCTCCTTGCTATTGTAGGGTTCATGTCCTCAAGGAGGAAAGTGGCACCCCATGAAGTGAGAGACTATTTTGGCAAGAATCCTGATATGGAGAAGACTCAGAAGAGTTCAATGGATGCTCATCATTTGGGCCAAAAGTTCCATTAAATTAAAAATGATCCTCATTTTCCAATTTGTGAATAATCTACCAACTTCATATGTGGCCTTCAGATTGCTAGCAAAGCCATGTAGTGGAAGCCATGTTTACCAAATATTTAACCGGTAAAAACCTCTCGCTTCTTGGCGCGAGGGATGCATGAGTTAGTAGCTTTTTCTTCTTTTTTATTTTTATAAAAATACTAATTTACTCCTAATCGAAATAAAGTATAACAAAAAGACCTAGAGAAAAATACTAAAATACTTTTTAATTCATCCTTTATTTTCTTTTTTACTTTAAGGACAATGAAGTAATTGTAAACTGTGCGAAAATAAAATTACGCACCTTTCATTTCATTTTATTTTTTTGCCTTAAGGGTATCTATATAATTTAACTGTGAAAAAAAATGTAAACTACTAAATTACCCCTAATTAATTTGCAAGTGACCTTTGAAATCCTTGAAAAATATCATTCTACCCCACCCACTAGCAAGGCAAGAACTTTGTATAGGAAAGGATAAAATAATATTTACAGTGGTTAGTAAAGCTAAAGTCCAAGACAACCTTGTCCTTGGTGGCTGGTGCTCTCTTTGGGCTAAAATCTAGCTCCTAAAGCCCCAAAACCATACACATTGGGACTCCAATTGCTTCTCACAAAAGCCATCCTCAATCTGGGCTGTGCTTCTTCTGGTTTCATTCACAGTCTAATTCTAGTATAGCCATGAAACCAACTTTTCTATCTAGTCTTGGCCTCTGAGTCCAGAAAAGTTGTTGGACACTAGCTTTATAGTTGCTGCTCTTACAATGGATGTCAAGGTGGCAGCGCAATCAGCAACTCTTGCCAAAAAACCATTTGTTGAACGCTTGAATGCCATCAACTTCCAGTCCCCGGTAAAGAGAGAATGTCTTATATATATCAGAATAAGAAATTTCATACTTGACGAAGTTTTTTTTTTTTTTCTTAAGGAATTTTTCAGAAGGTTGATGAAATAATTGTTGTGATCCTCAACATACATGATTCCTAAATTATTGCTAACTGTATTTGGTCCACAGTAGCACAGCCTAGTTCCTAAACTCAGTAGCCAGAATTAGGTGTGCCTCAGACAAAACCAGCATGTGATTGACCTCCCTTCACCTGTTGCTGTATCTGAATCCATCAGTTTGGAGAAATGCAATTTCATCCTCAGCTGGGAAAAGAGAAGTGAAAAAACCTATAAAGTGTTTGGTAGGGGACCCGAAACTGAATGTGCAGCACCAGGCATGTGGGGCATTGTGAAATCAAGTTGAAAAGGCACGGAATATCATCATTTGTGAAACATGGAATCATGGGAAAGAACACAGCACTTAGTAGACATATGGGCCTTGATTAATGCTAAAATCATCATTACTCTCTCTTAACCCTTGATTTGGCTGAGCAAAAGATGAGGCCCCAGACGAGGTGTTCTCACAAATCTTCAAGTTCCAGCGATATATTGGCTACTGGCCACAGGAGTGTATATAAAATGGTACAAGTGATTCACAGACTAAACTTTAGCCAATGTTTTCAGGCCCTCAGTTTCTTTTAGTAAAGTTGAATTTTGGAGATCATTATGCATAACAAATCCTGATTATGTTTGTCTACTCCAAAAAAAAAAAAAAATCTGATTTGTAATTCTGTTAGTGGTTATGATGGAAGAGGAACACACCTTGCTTTCATGCTGAACTTTTTTCTAGTGAGCCCCCATCTATTCTTTACCTTTTATAACCCAAACTTTGTAAGCTCTTTATATCTTTTCAGTAATCAAAGAGAGGGAAAGGTAAACCAACTCAGACAAATCTCAGAGAGGGAAAGAAAAATGGGTAATTACAGGTTTAGATTATCAGATATGATACCAAACGCCTGGTTTTACAAGCTCAAGGACATGAGCAAAAGCAGAAAGCAATACACCTCTCGAGCTTCCAAGAAAAAACCACCTCCAGGAACTGGAACATCACAAAAACCCAACATTTCTCATCAAAGATACTCTTATTACTTCACCACAGAACCTGAAAGAGCTGAGAAATTAGATTACTATTCACCTGCAAATCCAAAAGCCTCAGATACTCATTTCCCTGATCCACCAAGAAAATCATCCAATAGAAGAAACAAAAGAAAAACCATTTACAAGCCTTCTCCAAAACTGGTGTCCACATTCTCTGCTGATTGTAGCTGTCGCGTTACAGTTAACTCGAACCTGACCGCGTTTATTCCAGGTGATTCACCTGACTGCTCTAGCTCTTATGATGAGCTTGACTTCCTATCAGAATCTGATGAAGATGATGGTTTTCTTGTTCCTGATTCAATTGATCATCATTTAGCCTCCTGGTCTAGCTCTTGTAACTGTAATGTTAGCTCTTCAACCACTGACATTATCATTGATATGAATGAAGAATCCTATGAAAGGAAAATCAAGGAGGTTGAAGGGTTCGGTAGGATCCCTGAGCTAAACCTTCCTCCTATACTGACCAAGCCTGAGAAATTCAACGACAAGGAAGTTACTAAGTTCAGAAGAAGTTCATCCAAATTGGAGGAGGTCAAAGCACGTAGGTCTCTCTCTGTCAAGATTGTCAAGGAGAAAAGCATTAGGACTTATAAAGAGAAAAAGATGAATCCTCCTACAAGAAAGTCCTCGGTGAATTCGGCAAAAGGGATAAAACTCCGAGCAAATACTCCAAGAATTGCGAGCAGGAAAATTCAGGGTTGTTCTCGAAAAAGTGTGTCATTGTCAAGAAACAAGACCCTTTCAGAGAGCTTTGCAGTGGTTAAGTTCTCAGTTGATCCACAGAGAGACTTCAAGGATTCAATGGTGGAGATGATTGTGGAGAACAATATCCGAGGTTCAAAAGATTTGGAAGACCTTCTTGCTTGTTACCTTTCTCTCAATTCAAAAGAATACCATTATATCATTGTCAAGGCATTTGAGCAAATCTGGTTTGACATGACTGACCTTCACTTGTAATTGTAAAGCCTTGTTAGATTATCAGATGCATGAATAATATGATCCTGTAAATGCTAGTGCTTTAATTAAAATTTCTATTATCTGCTTAGAATTGTTGGTTTAATCATGGAGAATTTCTTCAATATGTAGTTGATTTTTAAAGAGTTTTTACCAGGAAAATGTACCTAAAGAATCTTTGATTCCTTTCCAATTCACAGTTACTAAGCCCAAGCAAAACCATCAAGTTCATGACTGACAACAAAACCTGAGTTCTGTTTCTGTCAGAGTAAACTAAAAAGAAAAATTTGACATGTCACAACCTGCTCCAGTTGATACCAGATTTTCTGAAGAAAACAATGAGTTGAAATGCAAGCTTATGGATCATGATGAAGGACAAAGTGAGCATGAGTAATGTTATGGTTGCCAACTGCATGAGCATGAGCTTTTGAGCTTGAGACATGGTTGAGGTAAATGTTGACTTTGAATAGACAAGACTCCACATGCATGGACAACAACATTAAACAAGATTAGTCGAGTGCGATCAATTTGTATTTGGTAAAGAATACCTTAATAATTAACTTGAGCGAAACCTTTATCATGCAACTAAACATAATTAACACCATTGACTTGATTGCTAACATTCACATGTATTAACTTTGTAATTAATTGCAACTGTGACAGCTCTTAGGCTCCGCTTGTTTCTGTGATGTGGCGCGATCTAACGAATATAAAAGTGTTTGGTTAATGAATATATAACATAGTTTTGCCCCAAACTCTCTCTTACTCTCTCTTGAAATCTTAAGAAAAAGCTATAATTTATAGCTTTTCTTAAACTTTTTTAAAAAAACTGCAACTGTAAAAACTACTGCAATGTCAAACACACTTAGAAAATCTGTATTTCAAAATGAGAAAAACAGAAAAAATGGTGACACTCAGCTGTAAACTGTATATTCCTGCTTTCAGATCCCCATTCCAGACTTGCCATTGCTTTCCTACACAGGTCCAGATAGAAAGGATCATGAGCTGGTTTTTCGTATGGGAAAAAGTTTAACCTTGGATAGGAATTATTAGAATCCTATCACATACAGGTAGCCTTGTGCCTCCGGTGGCAGATTTGTTACAGTATGGAAGGACCGACATTTTCACTAATGTAACAATTATTGCAACCTTTTTAGCAGAAAGTTGCTTCATATGCAATTTAAGGTAAAACAGGACCTCCAGTTTTTCACCCCTACAATTTCTTATGTTACCTTTCGTAGGTATAGGATAGCCAGTTTGGTGACAAGTTTCTGTCCCTTTGTTGTTTAGTTATGCTGCTGAAAGTGGTGGTTCTTGCAAATGTAGAATTGCAACATGAGGGTTGGAGGCCAGCTGGTTGATTGGTATGCAGATTTGCCGAAGATTTTTAAGTTCTGAAAACATCATGAAGTACAGATTTTAGCTTTATCTTTCTCTGTAGATGGATCTAAAACCTGGAAAAGGGAAGGTACCATCCAAAAATGACAGTGATGCATTGCTTCTCAGTAGAGTTACAGCCACATCCAACTAGTATAGCCCTGGCAGCAGCAATTGCCCTTCAAATTTCTCTAGCTTTCTCACCCAATTTACCATCTCTTTCTACTCTTTTTTTTACATGTTTTGAACGGCTAGTCCCATCAGAAGAGAAACGAGAACTGAGGGGTCACGAGAGGAATAGCTTGCTGTTATGATCAGGAAATAAGCTAGTAAATTTACGTCAGAGTAATAGTTGAAGTGTAAAACGTAAGATTGAATAGTAAAATGTTAATTAGTAATTTCTATAGCATGTTTTTTAAGAAATAACATAAAAAACGACATGTCCAAAAGAGTCATCATACATAAACTTTAATTCAAATTTTTATTAACCTATATTTTCTTTCATCAAAACTCCATATTAAAGTTTTTATAGACCACTTATATACAAGAAAACACATCATAAACAAAGTTTTTTTTAAAAAATAATATCTTTTAGACCGTATTTAAAGGCTTTTCAGATCTCAAATGATTATGAAATTTTAATTTTATAAAAAAAATATTTTTAGAATTTTAAAAAAAAATTAGTTCAATCCAATCATCAAATAAAAAGTTATGTCCGTTGTCATAAAATTGTGTATTTGAAGAAAATCTCCTACATCAGTATCCATAGGTTAAAGAGAGAACTCACTCTCAAGTTTTCTTCCTCCATTTAACTATTAACTAATTTAGATAAAGTATGTCAAGAATCAATTCTCAAAATACCACTATTTTTTTTTTACAAAACCATTACTAGCCATTAATAGCTAACTCCAAACCATACTCTTTCTCACTTCATTTTGATTCTCCACAATATACTTCTTTTTCTTCTTTTTTTTCCTTCTTCATAACTGGGATAAAAACAACATATTTTTACCTTTACTTTCAACAACTACTCATTCTCTCTTAAGTGTCAGCATTATACTTTTTCCCTTTATACTGAAGATTTATATATTACATCATCCATCATATACAACATTCCTATTATATTACTATGTTCTTCTTAACAATAGACGACATGTATACATAGACACCGTATCACATAAAAAAACTATCAAAATATCTTTCGCTAGTAAAAAAAACAAAATAAAAAAGTGTTCATCCACAATTACCTTGTTGTCTCAATTCAACTAATTCAATTTGTAGGATTTGAGGTGTTTTTTTATCTTTAAGTTGTAACTTTTCTGCTGCCTCGATTGACACCATATTATTATAACCACTATTGTCAATGACTAGATTACATACATTGTTCTTGGTGGTACAAGTTGAATACAAACGACTAATGTGTGGCCAATATTTGCATGAATCACCTATAAGAACAAACAAGCTATTTTGGATGAGTAAGGTAGCATCGCCATCACCTTACAAAACCTTCTCACTACCATCTAAATCATTATAAACATGATCACCTTTTTTCTCACCAAGTTCTTTACCAATAAATTCTCTAGCTTATAGCACTCATAAATTTGATGCCCTAGCTCACCTTATCTAAAAAACCAAAACTTAAAACCAGATTCAGAACCCTGACATATGGTTTGTTTAGCTACTAATTCAGGTTGAACGACTGATTTTTGTTTAATAGTACACACCCCTTATTATTCTATTCATACCAAAAGCCACCTCTACTATTTACCTTGACAACTTGTTGTTTCCTGGTAAAATGTTGTTTCTCTATAGTCAAAGTTCTTTGATAGGCTTTGAAAATTGTCCATAAAAATTGTAAACAAAGCAAGTTATGGTTGGATTACCGTAATTCACTTAAGTACCTAGAAACCAGATGCTTTTCCATTTTTTATAGATCATTCCTAGCCATCAGTTAGTGTATTCATCAACAGTTCTTCCAACTTGTTTTAATATATGGAGTCATTGGTATTGTCATAACTTGAATCTCAGGTCCATAACTAGTAACGCAGAAGCAATGTCGTAAGGACATCTCATCTACGCTAAGCCTCAGAACAGACGTATCAAAAGGACAAGTTATTTAAAAATACACAACATTTCAGAATTTTTCAAAATATTATATTTCTCAAAACTAATGAAACCAAATGATAGTTCAAAACTTCTCATCAGTAATTAAAATAAAAACAATAATTCATAATACTTCTTACATTGTCAAAATCCAAACTTAATTAAAACAGAGTAATAGTGGAGCGTCTAAAACATCGAATCAAAACTAAAAGGAAAACCTCGTGAAACAAGTAAAATATACCGACCAAAACTAAAGAAGCAGGAACACAATAAAATCCACCTGCTAATAGAAACAAAAAACCTAAAATAATATTAAAAATGAGGGGTGAGTTCAACCAACTCAGTGAGGGAATAAAATTTAATATACCTTTTAGATATTAGTAGTTTGCAAGTCGATTTATCTTGATATACATATACATGCTAAGCATATTATCATATATTAAAGTAGTGGAATACATGTCAAAGATCAGATGACATCCGAAGGTAACCACTGTGAGAGAATTAGTTGACATAGGTTGGTGCCTCTTTCACCAGCTAGGTATATAGAATATTATGTGTATATACACTAACTACTCTCCGTTATCATGGAGTTACTGACAAGTCCTATATCAAGGTATAATAGATATTCGCATAATTATCAAAGCAATGTATATCATTTTGAATAGAATTTAGTTTAACAGAATAAAAGTGCAAATTCAAGAATAGATGAATACTAGGAAAATAAAGCAACAAATATAAATATTCAAGAAATTAACTAGTTGTACTCATCATATAATCAACACACATTTACTTATATTACATGCATATTAAATATTATCCTACTCACCCGAAAAATATAGAAGTAAAAGGAATATCAAATGAAAGACCCAAAAATTTTATCGAGGATCGTTAGAAGTACCTACAACGAATATACAGAATATACTAAAAAAAACTTAAAACAACACAAATAAAAGACTACAATGCATAAAATAAAACCAGGTTTAGTCTCCTAAGTTTAGGGACTAAAACGATAATTTTTTAAAATTAAGGACCAAAACATAATTTTACCAGAATTGGATGACCAAATTATAAATGTCAGAAATACATAATCACACTGAAATTTCACCTATAATACATCATCAATTCTGTCCAGAATCACATTTACATTCTAGGGACCAAATTGTAATTTTTTCAAAGTTCAGGGACTAAACCATAAATCTCCAAAATGGAGGGACTAAACTAAAAATTACACAAATCAACTATCAAAATGAGATTCATCATCCTTAACCTCAAAATAATACCGCCTAGAATCCCAAAATAAATTTCAGAGGTCAAATTATAATTTTCCAAAGTTTAGGGACTAAACTGTAATTTTTATAAATCAAGGACCAAAAGAAAATTTTGTCATCTTAAACCTCACGACCATTCTGTTGAGATTTTTTAGAAAAGTTGAAACAAATTTCTTAACCCATAACAAATCAATTTACAAACCCTTATTTCTAACAATACACCCAAAATCAATTACTTAACCTTAAACTCATAATAATTATGAATCAATCTTAACAACATAAACTTCAAATCTTTATAAATTCAAATCTCTTTTTTTATCCTTCTTTAAACAACCGAAAAATAAAAAATAACATAGAAGAGAAACATTCACTTGTTACTTCAACTTTTCTTAAACCCAAAAACTCAAGATCAAAAATTAAAATTCTTAGTTTGATGAGAGGAGAGTTACAACAACCACAAGAATTAGAAAAGAAAAAAATAATTCTCTTGTAATTTTTTCTTATATACCTAAGTTAATTTGGGTTGGGTTTGGGTTTGGGTTTGAGGCAAAAGTTTAAGTCTTACAAGTATAAAGTTTAAGCATATCGAAAAGAAAAAAAAGTGATATTTCATCTTCTTCCAATTACTAATTTTCTGTTTGCCTCATTTTTTTTAGACCTCTTCAATTACTCTCACAAAGCATAAGCTTGCCCTTTTAATCTGATGGTGATTAGCTTCATCCTCTTCTGCTCTCGAACTTTTTCATACTAAAAAATCATTTCTACATCATTCAATCTATCAATGAACTCAGGGAGTTAATTTTATCCAAAACTCTAAATATCCACAATACTCATCCCGATTAAGAGATTGTCTCTTTTACTCTCGCCTCTAAAATGGGTTTTCAAAGCTTAACATGGATCTGTGACCCCTTGGGCTCTTGACCTTTACTAATTGACAGGTCAATTCCACAATCTATCTATGCATGTCTTCTATCACCTGTTTCTGAATATCTATTTGTCAAAGGAGAACCTTCTCATTCGCTCCTCATGAACATGTCTTGTTTTGTGACCATCTTTTCCAGCCATGATTATTCAACAACATACAACAATCAACCACTAGGAATCATTGAGTTCCGATACCAACTAATGTAGATGGAAACAACATAAGAAAGTCAACAAGCACAAAAAATGATAGAATTGTGCCGAACAAGGTCACCACACAGAAATCCTAATTAAAATTTTTATTACAATATTTTCTTTAATCAAAACTTCATCTTACATATGCTTATATACTAGGATAAAATACTAAACAAATCTAAAAAGAATTATAAAATAGATTTAAATTAAATAGTAAAAATAATTATAAATCAACTAGCAAAATATATCAAATTCTAAATTGTAACTTTTAAACCTTATTTAAAGGTCTTTCCAGCTTTCCAGCTTTAGATCATGACTATATAAATTTTCAATTTATAGAAAAAAAAAGACTTAGATCTCCAGTAGAAATTCGATCCATCCAACAGTTGGATAAAAAATCATGCGGAAAATCTCATGCATCAACAATGAAACTACATTCATTAAGGTAGCAAGCTTAGTTCTTCCAAAAACTAAATCACGAGAAAGGCCTAGGATAGCTGAAGATCTGTGATCCGAGGAAGGTCTGAATTCTTGTGAATCACCTACAGGGACCACCAGATTATCACATTCCTGGTATGTCTGTGAAGGAAGCAAGGAGGACCACATGGAGGCTAGGGAGGGGGGATAACCTAACTGTCCAGTAGCCCTTAGGGAGCCTTACCCATGATTGCACACTTGATGAGTCTCTTTTCATGCAAAACCATGCACCTAGCTCCTCAGGACTTGTTACTTTCATACATATATAATATATATAGGGACTCGAATTTTCCAACCCATCAATCAGATCCTGCTGGATTAAAGTTAGAAAACAATATAGAAGTATTCGCTGTCATCAACTTGTATCAAAGTCAGAAACCTCAAGAAAAATGCTTTTCTACCAATGAAGTTATCGATGCGACCTCTTTTGAGAAAAAGTGGGAGCATCATAATTCAGGCAGGATCCACCCAGTAAAAATTAAAGGCAAACAACCGGGCACTGCAAATGGTACACAAATGTTGTGAAATCTACACAGTTAATGCCTTGCAATTATGGACATAAAGAGCACAGCATGCTCTACTGCATTATATAAAATGAAGGTTTTACTTGCAGGATTCCTGAAACATTTTCATATGGGGTTTTACATGTGAAAAACTGGAAGCAAGACTTCGTAAAAAGCAGAACTTCGAATATAAATGCATAATGTTTGCCCATGGCTGCAAGTAAAAGAAAGCAGTAATAATTATATTGCAAATACAGCTAGTTTCACACAGCATAAAACATGTCAGTACATATTTACACTGACTATGTATCTAGCACTCTACCTTTCACCTGGGAATTTTCAGTACTAACTGACATGGATGCCCGACAAAGCTTCCTCATTTAGTTGTTTTTACAGTTACCGCGTAAGGGGTAATCTAGCTGGTACTTGAAGCATTTTGTTGATAGCTCCATTCTGCAAGAACAAGATCATCAACTCTCTTATTCATCTGTGATATACACGAAGGCTAATTTTCAAGTTCTTCTGCTCGAAGTCCGTTGTGATGTCTTTTTGCAAACCTCAGTAGGTTTCTGAAAACCAACATCTTCTACATCTCCTACTGTCTTGGACAATCGTCTCTTGTGCACTTCTTCCACTAATGATCGGTGTAGTAGCTGGCTACGAATATCTACCAGTGACCGGTTCCTAGTTAATCTACGACTGTCCATCATCCTTTTGCTTTTAGAGCTCGAGGCTCTAGTTTGTGATTCTAGCAAAACCTTGCAGTGGTTGTAGGCGTTTGTAGCAAGTGCCTGCCCAATATTAGAATTTGAATTTTCCTGAGGACAGAATCTTGTTGAATTTTGAGTCCTTGTGATCAGATGTTTATCTCTCCTTGTTGAGCTTAAATCGAACTTGTGCTCGTCGCCAGATATGTAGTTCAAGCAAGAATATGATCCTGAGTGTGAAGAACTTTGAGAGCTGGTATCATCAAACAAATCATCTGCAACAGCAATTGTTTCCAATTGATATTGTGATTTTGAAATGTTAACCCAAGTCCCAGCATGCATATTAACTAGTTATTCTATTTGCCTATCTGAAGGAACATGGGATACCTAGTTTGTTCTGCCTGTAGCTTTTTTAGAGAAGATAGAAATGACATTTGACTCTAGCTGCTCAAAGCAAGATAAGCATTTCCAATATTCTAAAAAGAAATTACTCTGTATAAAAGGGAGATATTCCTACTTAATTTTGATTAGACAAACCAAAGCCAAGCAATCACTAACTGGTTCTTTGGTTAGGCTGCTGATGCATAGCTTAAATGGGGATCCTACTATACTGGTTACGAGACCAAAACCACAAACAGTCAGCTGTAATGCATCTTGGGAGACATACCTTGGAGCAAATGTGGCATTAATCCTGATAGGGATGCAGGAGATGATGAACATGAGGAGGAGGAGTGGAAAGGATGATTATGCCCATCATCTTCTTGGTAGTCAAATGTATGGTGGGATTCAATATGAGGTAAGTCCCATTTCTTCCAATTCGGCACCAGAGCTGAAATCGCCCCGTCAATCATATCAGCAATTTCAAATGGTTCCCAATCATCTATCTCAAGCTCCTTGACCATCTCCATTGCAACATCGATTGGTGTATCATGTAAAATGTCGAAAGGAAAGAATATGTTCCTAAGAGTTCCTGCAATAAAACAATGAAGTGAAAGCACTTGAGATAAATGCTGATCCACAAATACTGACCTGTTAACCGAGCCTATCAAAGCCACACTGACATTAGGATGGCAAAATCTATGTATATTTTTCCTTCTTTTTAGAAACAAACAAACAATTCCAGAAGAACAAATCTGTAAAACGTTTGCCTAAGAAGAGATAATTGGACCCTTACCATCTTCATTAGCAATTTGCACTTTTAGAAAGATGGTATCGTCTTCAGGGTTCAGCTTCCCTGTGATCGTCATGTCTGTCCTTGGGGGATGATCATTCAGCTGCAGTTTCTCCATTTCCCTGTCATTCAGAAATGGCTTCTGTTTTCTGAACCTTGGAACATGTGACAGTTCAGCTTCATCAGATGCAAGAAACGGATCAAGCAGTAGCTCTTTCGCTGACAATCTCTTTGCAGCAGTTACTAAGCATTTTCCAATAAACCGCTGAGCTTCCAAGTCTTGAATCCGGTGGAACACTGCTGGTAACTTCCCCTGCATAACAAAAATAATATGCAGGTCATACTCTAGCTCATCAGAAATTATGAATCTTAATATGAAACCAGATTTTACCGATGTGACTTTCTTGTAAATTTGTGCTGGATTAGTGCATTCACTATAAGGGTATTCGCTTGTGAGCATCTCTAACACACACATACCAAACGAGTAGACATCAACTAGTTCATTGTAATTCTCCTCATATAGTTCTGGCGCCATGAATTCCGGAGTTCCTAGCGATGGTCACCAAATAGTAATGATGATAATAGTCAGCAGAAACAGAAGAGACATTAATCCAGGCACTAAAGTAGGAAAAATGAGTACCTATGACACTGTGTGCTGATTGGGAACCCCGGAGAATTGCCGCAAGGCCTAGATCACCAATCTTGACCTGTCCAAGATGGCCATTGACAAAGATATTGTCACATTTTAGGTCTCGATGAATTACTGGAGGATCATGGCCATGTAGATACACGATGCCCTCCAAGATTTGTCGAGCCCATTTCTTGATAGCTCGGATGTTCACACGGGTATATTTTTTGCGGTATCTGCCAAATAGCAGATAGTTATTATATTATAGCATAAGACACACCAGGTTAAAGAAAGAATCTATTTTGAATTGCGAAGGAAATTACTCTCTAAGAGTTCCTGAAGTGAACATTTCAGTGATGAAGTTAAAAGTCTTTTGACGAACATCAATCCAAGAGGTGTAAAATTTGATGATGGAGTCATGGTTGAGGGTGCTGAGCAGATGAACTTCTGAGTAAAGCCTCTGCAAATCATCTGGTGAGCAAAGCACCTGATTGAGTTTGACCCGGTTCCATGCCACCTCTATTCCTAGGAATTCATCTATGGCCTTGTACACTGTTTTCATTGCTCCTTTGCCAAGAACTTCTTCAAACTATTCATGTAAAACACAACCAGTTCTTGTCATAAGTGATCCTAATATGTTTTTCAGTAATCCCATCAATCAATTAATTAATCAGTCAATCATTCCCAGGGAGAAACTAAGTCGAAATCTTGGATTAAACACGTGCAAATCATCATCATCATTCATAATAATTGTCTCTACTCTCTAATAACCACCGAATCATAAAATCATAGCTCACAGTCTTTGCAACAACAAAAAATAGTAATTCAATATTTTTTCACCAACTAGTTTATTAATAAATCATCAATTTCTGGGGATGACGAAAACCAAAATTTAACATAAACAAAAAGATTAGGACAGTGACCTTTTCTAACTAAAACAAAAGAAGGTCTACCCAATTAAAATATTGAGATTCATGTATATATTGACATTGTATACATGTACGTGTGACAACTAAAAAGAATTCATTGCTATGTGCAATCATGTTGAACCTCATCAAACTATGTACACACTCTTGGCGCATAAAACTGGAAGGAGTAGAATACGACAACTTCACTTGATGTTTTTTTTTTTTTTTGTCCCATTCAAGGAACAATCTTATCTTGTACATGCTAATCCAGACCCGTTAAGCCAATTACATATGCTAAACATCAAAGTGATCCTGAATTGTGAATCATGGCAAGACTTGGTGAAGGTACAACTATTAGGAGGACTTTAACTTATATTCAATGCTATGGGAATCAAGGCAACTTGTAAAAGTAAGTGCAATAAGATAAGAACCAAAAAGAAGACAACAAAAATATATGCAGAGCATGTGTGACGATGTAAAGGCTAAAACTTACCCGACCATACCGGCCTGTAGGATCAGTTTCAGCATAGCCATGATCACCTTCGGTTTCATCGAAAGTATGCACTTCTTGACCTTGCTTTCTATACATCCTTATGCTGTAGCCAAAACTTTTGGAAACTTTATGGAAATAAAAAGAAGAAAAGGATGAGACTAAGGATTTTTTGACGTACGTGGGAAGATATAGCTAGCTAACTAATTTTAAGCAAAAAATCGATGTGCCCTAAATCCGAGGCTTTCCTTCATGGTTTTCATAAGAGAAAACACGAAAGCGGAGCCAGAAGAGTCTTGAGCAGTCTATCCTTAGCATGATCCAATCCATCTCTACAACCCCATTTGAAAATAAGTCGTACTTCTTGGCAACCATTTGGAGTGAAAAAAAAAAAAAAATAGTGGCTTGGCCTTAGAATTGACTAGAGAATATTATGGCATGTGATGGAAAATGTTGCTGTCTAGTTTTCTTGAGGTTGGAAAAGCAAATACTACTGTTTGCGAACCAGGATTGTGGGTAGTGCAAGCAAAAAATACTTACGTAATTGGATAGATTCATCTATCACTCAAAAGAATTATACGGGATAATTAATTCTTACATAAGAAAGTGATGGAATTCTGAATTTGAAGAACCTGTGGCCCTGTTTTGTTGGAGACATTTGTGGATGCTAAAGAAACCCCAAAAGTATTGAAAGATTATTATGAATTTATGAGAGGATAGTTCGGGAACAGAATCTGAAGAAAGCTAGCCAAATTAAATGCAAAAACGTTTTATAAGAGATGGCTGTGATTGCAACTTCTTCGCAGGAGGTGCTAAATAAATAAGGAGGTAGTAGATGAGTAAAGAAGAAACTACACGGAAATATGTAAGCTCATGGGGCCTATATACTGTCTTATATGAAGGGAGTTGGCAGCATATTAAGGGCATGCAATATATAATAGTGGCCATGCTTCAGGATAATTTGTTTATAATACGAGAACTCATTTTAGGCTTGAAGTTTCTATATATTATGCCATTATCTTTTTATTGAAATAATCCAGTACTGCTATCCGAATTCTTTGTCTTATGATCAGCATGGTATGAATAAATTATTAACTAATTAATTATATATATATATATACTTGTTTTTTAAAAGATTGGGGAAAAAAAAAGAAGAAGAAGAAGAAGAAGAAAGGAGACAAAGATGGGCAGCAAATGACGTTTTTATATGGAGTTTTGGAGCTTATTCTTTCTTAGGAGGTGAGAATTGTGAAGGAGGAAGATTCCTCCTCCTTATCATTGATGAGGATGTCAAGCTTGACTTTGATGCTATGGCGACTGAAATGACAACACAACACAACACAACACGCACCCATGATCTCTTGGCGACGCTTATGTTTAGACTGTCACGAAAATCAAGGCAAACCTCAAACAAGCACCCAATTATATAAGAATCGTCAATTAAGTCCTCGAACATCTTCTTTGGTCTCAATTGAACTTCCAAAGACTCAGAAAATTCTCACTCAATATATAGCCCCATTATTCATATGAAGTCGTGTGTATGTATGTGTGTATATATATATATATATGGATAAAGAGAGAGGGAGATTTCAAAGAGATAGAGAGAGACTTGGTGTCGTGTGTTTTAAGGGGAAAAAATTTCTTGTAAATATCACGTACTTGTACATGACTAAGATGTTCATATAGAAAGTTGAGAAACCATTTTAAATATAATATTAAGTCGTGTGCGAGATTGATTCACTTAGTTTGAATGAAAGAAATAACAGGATAATTAAGAGGTTGAAAAACATAAATTAAATTGACTCAATTATTTTCCCATAATTATTTTTATTGAATTAAGATACTATAACGGAATATTGGACTTAATTATGCATCATATTAAGATGCTGGGTAGAGAGCGGGGTGGGTGGGTGGGTTGGTTTTGCCTTCTATACAAGTAATAAGTGAGTTTCCTTTTATGTTATCATTGACATTTTAATCTACCAAATAATATTTTTTTTATTTTTAATATTAACAAATCAAAATGATTCAAAATATAAAAAAATATTATTATTTAAAAAAATTAAATTTTTTAAAAACACGGTTGACCCACGTAAACAGTCTCTTAATTTTTCACTGTAGCAGCAGCTGGTGATGGATCGACAAAAGGCTGTGGTTATGGCCTCTCATTTTCACTTTTGATACTCTTCAATTGCAAGGCAGAAAGAGTCCTCCTTCCACTTCCTAATACTTTATTCTTATCCTCTGTTTCTTAATAGTTCTTTTACTCATGGTGGACCTGCCTTCCTCCTTCCATATAGTTTATTTCTTATGCTCTAATCATCAGAAAATATACACTTCTCACTGTCCCCCAACATTATTGTCCTTGTCTCCCAATTATGTTTTAATTCAAAACATCATTTTAATTATATTTTACTAGTGTTTAGGATGAGTTTTAAAAATTAAAAAAAAATATTATTTTAAAATATTTTAAAAAATAATTATTATCACTTTCTCAGACACCCGGCGTTCCTCTGATTGACCGCGTATCTCTGCCTACCGCCACCTGTGCTTTTCCTCACCATTTACCTTTTTTTTTTCTTGCTTCTTTTGCTTTGGTGACCCGAGAAGATGGCCTGGGAACACCTCATTTTCCACATGCAGTTTCCACCATTTATATTTACAATTCCTATATATTCGAATTTGTTTCCTCTAATTGTTTGTTGTTCCAAGAAAAAAAAACAGCATTTCATTTGTTCCACATTGAAAATAAAAAATATGTAAATATGTCTTTTATTTTAATTGCATTGCATATGCTTTTTCCAATTATAATAAGTTGTAACCTTTTTCTGATATTTTTATTATTTTGAGCATTCATTGAAACTAATTTCAGTAATTTTTTATCATTAAAAATACTGTATTCAAGTTGCGGAAAAAAAAAGTGGGAGAAGAGCAAGCTTAGCTTAAAAATTTAAGTGGTAGCGGTTACTTTTCAAAGTGTTTTTCATTCCAAAACATATTAAAATAATATTTTTTTATTTTTAAAAAATTATTTTTGACATTAACGTATCAAAATGATTTAAAAATATCAAAAATATATTAATTTAAAGCAAAATATAAAATAAAAATTTTTTAAAATTTTTTAAAAACACTTTCAAAACACAATTCCAAACACACTTAGCTAGCAGCCTTGTTTATCTAGACAGTCAAGTGTGTTTTAAACAGCAGTTTGCTGCTGAAAAAACTTCATTTTAATGTTTTTTTTTTTTCAGCCTTGCAGCCAGCCAAGGTTTAACACATAGTGGACTGCTTAGACAAATACATTAAGAATCTGTTTAATATTATAATAGTGATTATTTAAAAAAAAATATTCTTCGCTTTGAGATTATCATAATATTGGTGGCTTGAAACTCATGATATAAATATAAAAAACAAAAGAAGACTAAGACCAGCTAAATAAATGTAGTGATGAGTCCTCACACATGCAAAGTGCTGGTGAACAATAGAGACCAGGCAAGAAAAATGTTGCAAGATCCAAGTGTTGAAAACGAATGAAATGACAGATTAAATGCATACAGCCAGGCAGCCATTAGCTTGTGACTTGAAGAAAAGCACCGGACATGTTTACTCTGGCCACCATGGACGACTTTTCATTTCACTGTTTCATTCATTTCCATGGCAGTGAGGGCCACATCACAGTGACAGCTTGTCCCCTCACTAAAGAGATCACCACCACTACCACCATCACCACCACTACCATCAAATTTGATTCATTCATAATGGGTGGAGAATAAAGTAATTTAGGAAGGTCTTGATTAAAACAATAATTGATTATAATTATGTATTAATGGCAAACCCCAAATATTCTCGTGTTTGCTTCAAAATAATCAAGTACATCACAATCTCTATGAGTTAATAATATTTCTTTATACATCAAAATTATACACACACATGATTTAATTAAAAAAAATTATAAAATATGACTATAATGTTATTTGTTTACTCTTAAAATTATTATTTCTTTAAACCTCATTTTTTTTTTATTTTTCTTAGTGCATCAGTAAGCTCTGTGTAGTGTTTTCGTATTGCAAGAGAAAATTATGTAATGTGATTGTTCTTTTGAGTGTACTTTTTAGCGAAACAGGATCCAATACAGAACTATCATCTTCAACTTCATCTTCTTTGTCATTTTCTATGATGTTCTCAATGATTTACTTGTCACTCAACAACTATAAAGTTACCTTGTTTTCTCCTAGATAATTCAAAAGGTATTCAACATTCATTCTTTCAAGATACTTCAACCTTTTGATTACAACATGTAGTTGTTGATCACTTTATCATCTAAGTGTAGATTTAGATTTTTTAAAGCCATATTATCCATAGACCTAACTTTATAATGTCAAAAATAATTTGCAATTGTACGTACTTGAGCATTTGTTCTCCAAGTTAAGAATGTAAGATTCATTGCATCTAAAATATTTATCTTCTCTGGATTTGGGATCTTAATTTCATAACCCTTCAAAATATTTTCATAAAATCAACGACAATAATGCATCTTAAAAGCTTGTATGATCCCCACATCACAAAGCAAAATCTTTGATGTTGTGTTGGGTGGCAAGAAAAATAAATCAATATTTTTCAAACCTTCACTGGTTTTTAAATGACCAAGACAATTATCAACAATCAAAAGAACTTTTTTACCATCCATCTTTCCATATAAATTCTTGGAATAAAATCTCAATCATCCAAGCTCATTTGTTGGCATTATACTCGTAGTTCTTTGTACTACTCAAGTTCAAATTCTTGAAATATTGTGGTTTGACATACTTGCCAATATGAATCACAAAGAAATTTTCTCAAAATCATCCCCATTACAACAAATTACAAATACAAGTCTTTTCTTGTCTTGTATCTTAGCTTCAAGTTATTTTATTATTCAAGAGAATGATCTGGTTATAGTTTATAAAATAGTCTTATTCCATTCATATTGAAAAACATTTCATAGGAAATTGATATAGTTTCTCTCTTTTATGGACTGCAAGCTTCTCTTCACGAGGTCCATTTCAACTTATTTGCTTTCTTAAAAGTAATGGCATGTCTTAATGTCATGTCTTGATTTTAAGTGCCCAAGCTAACCTTGAGAAAATAGAATTCTAACATATCTAGAGAGTACATCTTTTTAGAAAATCTTCTTCGTGATTAGTTCTTTTATTATATTAACACTCTTGGTATTAAAAATCCACTTATATAGAGTGTTCTCTGGCTCTATGAATTTTACGGCATGGTGTCGTTCGACACCATTTTTTTTCAATGTTGATTGATATATACTTTTATGACCTCTAGATCATATTTGATGTTGTTGTTTGATTTACCTGTAAATTTTTCTAACACCCATTATTACAATTGTTTGTAAGAGCAAGTTAGATTTTCTATGTTGTTCTTACATAGCATTTTACACCTTTCATTTATCATTATTGATTTCTTTACACTTTTGAGATGAAAAACAATTATATTTAGTTTTGTTGTTTGTGATGTAGATATTTTTGCTTGATTTAAAATTCATAAAGTATATAAATTAAGTATACATCAAATGTTATTTTAGTTTGTTGTAAAAATTGTTACATTCATTTAATACGACTAATTACATCCATAAACTTATTTTGATTAAATAATAAGATGACATGAATAGAGCCCATAAAATGTGAGAGAGTGTAGTGGCCATCCTCTACTTCTAGAGAGATCTTATACTGATATTTTATAGTGGGAAAGAGAGTCAACAAGCACCAGTGGTCTAGTGGTAGAATAGTACCCTGCCACGGTACAGACCCGGGTTCGATTCCCGGCTGGTGCAATCACGAGCGGTGAGGACACCTGTGCTCCAAGTGATGGTAGGGTCTATCACTGCCGTCTGATCTTTCGTTGGAAGAAAGTGAGCGCAACTGAGCTCTTGATTTTGGTTAAATTATTTTTCTGCCTTTTAAATTGTCCAATGGTTCGAGAAAGAAAAAACATTCTACCTTTTAAGTTCAGTGTTCAAGAATACTCCTTACCGTTGAATTCAAAAGGATAAAAAAGATCTAAAATACAAAATTTTACATGAACTTGGTTTTTTTGGACCAAATCAGGTTCTGTTGATCTAAACACTGGACCACCTGTGGATTCTACGGGCTCTTGATGGAAAATTCAAAAAAAAAACAAACTCAGGAGTAAAACATACTGCTGGACATCAGCCCGTGGGATTAGAGTGGTCATTCTGAACATCATAATGACACCAAGCTCCGAGGGATTTTAACTGCACATTTGGGAGATTTTCAGCACTCTGAGGATTTAGCTCCACAATGCACACCTTCATGGGTTATGATAAAGTCAAAAAAGTCGAGTCCACTCCATTCTTTGTTGTTCTTCTCAATATTTGGTATAGGGCTAGTGCTGGTGTACAGAGAAAAAAGCAACAACCGGCATTCGGTGTTTCTATGCTCGCTGAAAAGATATCTACACAAACCTTTTCTGTTAGACTACCTCCATATCCTACAAGCATTTAGATGGAAACATAAAATCTGAGCAAACAGCAGCTGGGTGATACACGCACTCAGCTTCGCAAACCAACACGGTGGACGGAAAAAGGTCATTTTGTACATTATAATGACCGCAACCTCCAAACAGAAGAAGAGCAAAACAGAAGTCTTCACCCAATCTCGGATAGTCATTAGAATCTATAGTTACGCTCACTGTCTTCAGTTAATCTATGTTTCACAAATCCTTCTGAGTCAGAGGAGGAAAATCAACATCGTCTTTAAGATGATATTGCTGCAACAAAGCCCTGGAATCCAAATGCTGAGGTATTAATACAGAGTACCCTTCTACAATATATAGATAGAGAGAGAGTGAAGTGCCCTTAAGGCCTCATTTGTTTGCCAAAAAGTGGATTTCTTTTGGAAAAAAGATTTCTGTGGAAATGAATTACTTTCCAATGTTTATTTGTATCATAGAAAATAAGTTCGAAAATAATACATTTTGAGTTATTTAACTTTTTTAAAATAGTAGAATTTTTATTTTTATCAAACATTTTTTGGTCTTTGGAGAACATTGAAAATAAATTTATTTTTTATGGTATCCTATTTTTATAACACAATTTATATGATTTAATATGTATGATTATTGTATAATATAACATGTTCTTAATTCTAATGTATTTCTAGAAATATTATCTAAATTAAAGAATTATACACACTAAAATAATTAATATATTTTTATAGTGTATATTAATATATCTTAAAATATTATTTCCTATATAAATATATTAGTAATTTATTATTTTTTTGATAATATATATATATTTAATGAAGTGTTCTACTTTAAACCACGAATCACTTTCCTTCAACTAAAACTTATGTTTTTCTTTGACCGGAAAGTGAATTTTGGTGACCAGTTTTCTAAAATGTAACTAAACATGAGAAAGTCATGAAAATGCTTTCCAAAAAAACATTTTCCATCAAACAAAGGTGGTCTAAATTATCATCCTTTCATGCTCATTTTCTACAAAAAAAAATAAAAACATAAATAAAATATTGAAAATTTATAGATTCTAGGTAAGACTGTTTACCTTTCTTGCTCAGTTTCCAAAATTGAGTCAGGGTCCTCAATCACTGATGCGACAGGGCTTGTAGCTGAGGCCCCAGAGCACGATGTGCCCAAATCTGATGTGGATGGAAGCCCTTCTGGATGCTGAATGCCCTGAGATCCGCAATCAGTTCTCACTGATGCACGGGAGGAGCTATAGGCGTTGGAAGATCCCCATGCAGAAGGGTAAGAGTGGTGAGCTTCTGGTGGCATAGGTTTCCCATTACCAAGATGAGGATACTCAGCCTCCGAAAGATCATGGCCAAGTTCAGACAAATTCTTCTCCTGCGAAGTTGTAGGCAAATCATTTTCATGGGCATGTTTATGCAACTGACCATGATTCACTAGTGCCTGAGTCCTTCCTTTTCCCGAGTACAGCCTATCCCCCATATATGCGTGATAGCTCTGCAAAATCAAAAGAAAAACCATGAGACCTGGAGTCCAAAAAAATAAAGAGGAATATGATGATATTTAAAAAAAAAAGAGCATAAATGCCACAAAACCTAACAGTTACATGGAAATACCATGTTGGGAATGTATGTTCCTGTTCCTCGTCGTTCCTTCTTTTCTTCAGAATTTGTAGCAGCTCTAAATGGTGCCACTGGGTTAACACAATAGAATTGTGTTCCATAAACATGGTTCGTGTTCATTTGAGAATGACCATTCTGCTTCAACTGTAGGGACTGTCGAACAGTTTCCCAACGATTATTGCTCTCTGACTGAGGTGACATGGAAGGACAGGGTGGTATAGGTGCAGATACAGCATACATATGGCAATACTGACTGTATGCCAAACTTCGTAAGTGGTCATTGTGATCCCCTCTGAGGCCCAACAAGGATTTCAAAGGTTGGGAGTTTCTAGGAATGCCAGCAAAGTATTTTCCTCCAAGAGTAGGTGATAGGTTCTCTGGGACATTTTCAGCAGAATTGGGGGTTGTTGAAGCAGATGGAGCCATTCCCTCATGCTTAGTATATGAACAGACTGAATTGCTATTCACAAAATGATTCTGTTTAGGTTCAGACCCTACAGTGCAGCTCATTTCATCCTCGGTTCCAGAATTTATAAGCATTTCTCTACAGGAGATACCATTTTTAATTCTTCCATTTTCACCAGATAAGCCTGGGTGATGGACTCGAGGAGTATGATCAGATTTTTCAGAAAATAATGTATCCTTATCATAGCCATCAGTGGATTTCAGACGTGTATTGTCTTCAGAGCATGTATCAGAATGCGACGACAGTGAAACTGAATTATCAGAACTTCTAGCAACAGATGCTAATTCAGAATTTTGCACATCACTCCAATAGTCACTTCCATGCCTATCCAAAGTATTTGCAAAGAATGTTTTGAGCTCATCAGCTATTTTCTCTCTGGGTAACAAAAGAATTCGGCCAAGCTTGCGACCCCCATATTTGAAGGCACTCCTTATTCGAAAGAAATTACCTGCAAAAAACCCACAGTATAACCATTGGCATGGAATAACACAAACATGTTATGTGCCCATTTATTTGGGCTCTGAATGCAAACAAACAGGCCCTGAACAAAGTGCCATTTATTAAACCATGCAGAATCCCCTTATCCTTTAGCACATCATAAACAACTTTGATTTTACACCACAGTGCAGAACAGACATTCCACCATCAGTTAGCACAAAAAAAGAAACTAAGGTGGCTAGGCAGCACACGGTAGTCAACAGGGAAGAAGGGTCCAACTACAGCGGTGGAGGAGGTGGTGCTAACATTGGAGGGGTCAGTGTGTTGCTAACAAAGGGAGTGATGCTAATTCTATTTGTGGTCTTATTGAAGCCATTAAATAATGCCACAATCAGCAGAAAGACAGTTTAAATTAGAACTACTGGGTTTTAACTCTCCTTAAAATATTACTCTTTCATTATAAAGAAAAGAAAAGGCCATATCCAAGGTCAGGTATATCAGTGAATACAATAATTCTTTCTTTTAGTGCCAGGCTAATAATGAAAACAGAAAAAGAGAAAGCTCCAAACCTCTGTTGACACTGCGCCCAAGGTTATTATTTTCCTTCAAAGGATCAACTATATTAAGATGCTTTTGGGGAAAAGGCCGTGAATTCATCTCAGGCTTTCTTGACGGGACATAGAACCTATCCACACAATCTTTGAGAAATTCATCACTCAGCAATAATTCACCACTCACATTTTCAGGTGGCTTAACTGCATAAAAAGAGAGAAGCAAAAGACAAATATGAATCCAGCAAACAATCTATAGCATCAAAAACTGGTCCATTAGAACTAATACAGTAAGTATCTCACCAACAATATTGGGAAGGGAAGATTTGCAGACTGGTCCATTTAAACTAATACAATAATTCTCCCAGTCAAACTTGCTGAAGTAATCCAAAAATTTGTAGAGAACCTACAGAAAATGCAAGCATATTCAATGACTCATGAATGCATACAATGCTGTGATTTTGCACTCAGGGAGACACTGTGTTCACACTGCAATATTAAAATTGAGGATGCACAAGTGAAATCTTCCATGTTAAGTCCTATAAATCTTACCGCCAAAGGCCCGTTTAAGGAAGAGTGAAATAGATGGAAGATGTACAGAATTAGCGTTTCCAAAGCATATGTTGAAATCAAACCATGATGGGCACCAAGAATACGACTCTCGTAATAGCACCAAGCTTTGATCAGAATGATGCTGCGTTTGAAGAGGTGGTTTTTTCCAACGAGCCGATCAACCTGCACAATAAGTTATATTACAAATGCCAACTTCTGAAAATAAAAACTTGACTAAAATCATATTTCACAGCACTTGTAAACTTTGATCCATTATTTGATCACAGAGCAGGGCACTACAACAGAGCCATGGTGCTTGAAGATATAAATTAACTCGGACTTGTCTTTCCTAAAATAAATGCAACAGAAATTTCCATGGACTCAATGCCGCAACTAAACAACAAACAAATCAATTCATCCAGAATTCTCATGGTGTCAAGATTCATACCTCTTCAAGAAAGCATAGGGTACAAAGTCCTCCCAATTGATTGAAGGAAATATCTACCACCGTATTCTGTACAACACATTTTATAAGCTTAACCTGCCAGCAAAAACCCAAAATCAACCAGAAGTGGTGGAACAAAGGAAGGGACTAGAATATTCTTTCTGCAAAAAAATATTAATTCTTCTCCTTTAGTCTAATGAGAACTGCAATAAAAATAAGGCATCAAAGTGAGAAGAACCTCGGCATCAATGCAATGGACATCCTTCACTTCATACAGGGCATCCTCATTCAGCTCTTCTCCTCTTAGAACAGTACAAACATCAGAGACCAAAGCTTCCTCAATGGCAGGACTGCTAATGGCAGTCAAGTCAATATCCCCATCAGGGAGATATGTCTTTAAAGGAACTGACCCATATGGGAACACCTATAAGAAAGAACGAATCAGAAAAGGCCATGACTTCAATTTATATCCACTTCATTGAAAATTAACTGTAAATCCTATTTATTAATTAATGGCACCAGAACAGGAGTTTATGAAAACTAGTTGCAGAATGTGATTACAGTCGAACAGCCAGATGCCAATCTTAGCTTAATGGGTGATGCTTAACTGAGACAAGTTAGAAATGTGATAACATTTCCATCAATTATTAAAGCCTCCACTAATCCCTTTCAATTTATGCTTTAGGAATCAGGACCAAAACCGGAACTGTCACAATGCCATCACAACTGCTAAAACATCAAGTTTTTAGTGACCCGGGACCTATCTACCACATCAGTTAACACCTGTACTCATGTTGGACATGACAACCAATCAACCAGTAAAACTCCAGCTAGCCTCACACAAAAATGAAAATCTATTTCTTCAACCTAATCATCATGATAAGAATCCACTTAAACATTGATCACGTTGCTGAGAAATTTACTCTGCAATGAGCTCATACTAATTATCCACCTATTGTTGGAATACAATTCATAATAATTGATCAACTGTATAAAACTCAAAATGTGTCCATTCCTGCACTAAGAATTATATTGATCATGGTTTTGAGTTGATCAGATTAAAATAATTTACCTTATAAAGGGCTCACACTCATAAACCACCTAATCTTGCTTCATATTTCTAATCACAAATCATACATAAGCACAAAATTGGTCTCCATCTCTCCACTATGAATGCTCAGTCTAACCTCCATCTTCAAATTATTAGAACACCACATCACCAACTAGAATATCCAAACACACTTTTGGTAACATCATTATCCTATACACATCAAGATCCTGATTGTGACTAATATAACTCAATTTTCACATTCAAAGAGTAATCATATGTTTTGTGTTTTTTCCCTGAAATTTTGTTCTATGACAGAGGATATTTTGGAAAACAGTTGCAGAATGTGATCATGATTGAACAGGCAGATACCAAAGTTGACATAATGAGTGTGATTTATCTCAACAAAAACCCCTCCAAATTAAGCTTCAGAAATGATATCAAAATCAAAACCTGAACAGACCATTTCCAACTACTAACTACTATCCAGGTTCTATTGATACCAGGATCACCCTGCCACATAAATGAACACTCGTACTTATACCGTACATTACAGCTATTCGCCAGCAAAACCCCAGTTAACTGGGAGCAAAACAGACGCATACCTCTGGAAATTTACTTTGCAAAGAGCTCGTACTCATAAACCACTTAATCTTCCTTTATGCTGTAAAATCACTAATCAACAACATAAAACACAAAAATATTTCTCACCCTAACCTCCATTATCCAATCCTTAGAAACATTAAATCCCCAACAGCCCCATCACTAACTACAGCCTTCAAACCTAAAAACATTTTATAGCATCACTACTCCATACACTTCAATACCCTAAATTTTCACTATTACAGCTTAATTTTCTCAATGCAAACACATTAAAAGAAATAATAACCCTGTTCCTCCAGGCACCAAAAAAAGAAATAAAAAAACAAATTAAGGTATTTTTCAAGGTAAAATAACTACATTAACACCACTAATCTGCAAAATAAACCACATTAACGCCAAAAAACTTATATAAAAAAAAAGACCCACATCACAAAACCACTAAAAAATGAAAAAACAAATAACAAAAAGAAAGAATAAGCAAGAGAAAGGGGTTGTTTAAGAAAAAATACCTCGAACCCAAGAGAGTATCTAATGAGTCTTTGAACATAATCAATAACTTGTTTCCTCTTGAAACTGGATTCTACAGTTGGGTGTATTCTATAAACAATCTCTGTTGCAACTTCCTCTGCTCTCTCCCAATTTTCTTCAACAATTGACCCGGGATCCGGATTCGAAGAAGAAGAAGGAGAAACCGGGTCTTGACCCGAACCCAGAAGGCGATGGTGATGATCATGATCGTCATGGTGATGATGGTGGTGGTGAAGATGGCCGTTTTCAGTTGGAAAGCCACAAACTTGAAGATCACCCATTATATAAAACTGAATTTCTAACAAAACCCACAACTATGTTTCTTGAAAGGAGAGATTTTCTTCTCGCTTGACAGGATCATATCATTATTTTTATTATTTTTATTATTTTAAAAAAAAAAAAAAACAGAGGGAGAGAGAGAGAAAGGGGGGAATTTTTATTATTATTATTATTATTTTGCTTTCTTTTTGAGATAGAAATTGAATTGTAGGTTATTACATAAAGATGATGATAATTAAAAAGGAAAGAAAAAAAGGCTTGTTTGATCTGTCGTTTCTTCAGACTCTCTTGAAAAAATAAAAACCCAGAAAAGAAAAGTTAATATTTTGGTTTGGGGTTTTTTGTTTTTTTCTACGTTGTCTTTCTTTTTTTTGGTTAATGATTTTGTTTTGTGTGGGTATGGCTGTGGGGTTTGACGATTGATTTCACAGGCCTTTGTATGTTTGTCTGTCTGGTGGGACGCGACGAGATGGAAGTGAAGAAACAATAAAGAAGATAATAATAATAATAGATTAAAAAAAATACGAATTTGAAAGAAGGATTGGATTTTTCTTTTATTATTAACGGTAGAGGTTTTCTAGAACTAATTTTATGTATTCCCATTAATTTCTTTTTCTAATCTAATTTTAATTATATTTTAGTTAGTAATTAGATTGTAGTTTTTACCTGGATTTCAATCATTATTCATCTAGGATTTCATGGCGCGCGAGTAGAAATTAGTATTATTTTACTAGTTATTTTTAAATTTTATTTAAAAAAAACCAAACATAAAAAAAATTATGATTAATTAAAAATAATAAAACTATCACCTCTAGAACTTCTCTTATTTATGCTTATGTATCTCTTTCTTTAGAATAAAAGGCTGGTTTTAATATTTAATAGTGTTATTTCATCTCTTTTGAATTTTTTTTTATAAATTAATAGAATTTAGAGCTTTTATTTTTGGAAATAAACTAATACATTTTGACATTTTGTTGGAATGAATTTTTTTTTTTTTTCTCCCTCTTGGCAATCAATTTGATGGATCGTAGACTAGCCATCCCTTCTTCAGCATATTCTTTGATGCAGGAAAAAGGATAATATATGAAGGTTTCCTTCAAAGGTATTAATGGTGGAAGCCGGCAAATGACACGTCAGAAGTTTATCCTCAGGTTCCATGTAATGCATGAGCAAATCATTTAATACTGCAAGGGACCATTTATTAATGGAATCTTTTGGTACACTAAGCAAAACTAAACGTGATTCACATTTTTCTGGGCTTCCAGCGCTACAAGAATTATGAAATCTTTCTTCATTAATGTTCTCAAATTAGACAAGATAGAGACAGTAAAAGCAGAAAAAATATAAAAAAATTATTTTAAAAACATATTTATTTCATGTTTTTATTCTTTTATTTTTTATAATTATTTTATTTATTTTTAAACACTCACCGAACATTAAAAAAAATATTCATGGTGGAAAAAACAAGAAATTAGCGTGGAAAAAGAGCATTACGACATCCACAAGTAATCATAATAATAATTATGTAAGTACACAGTAATTATAATATTTATAGAATCCAAATGAATCCAATGTGTCATCAAATCATAGGAGGTATAAGGCCGAGGCATCGTGCATGCATGCAAGTTGTCATCTCCATGAGCCTTCGGGACATTCTCGCTTGAACTGCTTCCTTTTTTTTTTTTTTATTTATTTAATGTGATGTTCTTATTAATTTGGGCGTACCTCAACTAATTTTACGGGTCCTGAAATTAATGATTATATAAAATTTCAGTGGCCCTAAGATTTATAGGACTTTAACTAATGACCTCTAGAAAGCAAACCTAGAATCTGACCAGTTGAACTATATCCCTCAAGGTTTTTCTCATTTTTTAATGCACTCATTATTGTCCCGCGTTACACCACAAGTAATTTTTATATAAAAAAATACAAAAAAATTGTAAAAGCATTGTTAAATTATTTTTTAAAATCAATAATAAATTAAAATTTTGATTTATAATGGTCAGACACTCGTTGAGTGTGATAGATGAAGTTACATCTTTTTTATTAAAAAAAAGATAAAGAAATATTGGATCAACCTAGACTAACCCTTGTTAATTTATAAAACCACTAACTCAAGTCATGAAATCATGATAATTCTATAAAAAAATATTTAACAAGCTTAATTCTCAATAAAAAAAAATATATAAAGACAAAAAAAAAAAGTTCAATTTAAAAACAAAATTCAACTTGAGTCAACTAAACTCTTTAATCAAGTTATAAGAATATAATTATTCTATAGAAAGTAAATTAAAAAAACAATAATGAGGCCAGCTTTTATCTAATCTATTATTAAAGGATGAAATTAAAAAAAAATGAAATAAAAAAATAAATAATTCGAGTCAATCGGGGTTAACTCAATAAACCTGTAACCTGGATCATGAGATCGAGCTAACTTCATAGAAAGAAAATAAAAAAAAAATCACAAAACTCAATTCTCAAACAACTAAACCTATAAACCGAGTCACAAGAATGAAATTCCCCCATAGAAAGTGAATTGACAAAAATGATAAAAACAACCTATCAACCAACCACCAACCAATTGTTGAGGCGTGAAATAGAAAAAACAAGTAATTACAATAAACAAAAAAAAAATCATAACTTAACCTAGATTAGCCAACAAGCTCATGATCCGAGACATAAGATTAAGATAACTTGATAGAAAAAAGATTGAAGAAAATTTACGAACCCCAATTCCCAACCAACTAAATGTAGAAGAACAAAATTGGACAAAAAATTTAATAAAAAAAAACCCAACAGATACAACTCAAGTCAGCCCAATTTAACTCTCAAAAGCGCAACTCAGGTTATGAGACCATGATAACATTGTAGAAAGAAAATTTAAAAGAATTATAAAGATTAATTCCTCCAAACCCACAAACCAAGTCATGAGATTGGGATAACCCTATATATAAAGAAAAAAAAAAAAAATAATGAATCTAAATCCCCAACCCACCTAATGTTAAATGATAAAATTGAAAAAAATAATAATTTTAAAAAATGACTCAAAAAAGACCAAAGCAACCTGGGCTAAAATCTCAAACCAATAACCTAAGTCATAAGACCAAGATTATCCAATAGATAGCAAACTGGAAAAAATTATGAAGCCTAATTCACAATAAACTTAATAGCAATAAAAAAATAATAACCAAATTTAACATAAAAAATTGGTAGGACCTTTTACTATTTTAGAGAGAACGAGTGAGGAAATCGAGAAGAGGGAAGAGAAAAGAGAGGGGACAAGAAAAAATAAAAATCAACTACCACATATCTTCACCTATGACACTAGCTGCAATATTGAGAGGCTACTAGAGACACCAAATAAGACAATGATGCAATGCTAGAGGAAGCAACAAATTCCTTCATGTGCTGGTGTGTGTATTGCACATGTCAGCTTCTTTGTCATTTCCCGTTTACCTCGGCCGTGTATGTTATTTCAAATTCAAATTGGGTCTCTCAAGCCTTAATTGCTTTAGATCAATAAAATAAAATTTTATTTTGCAAAATTGAGCATTGATCGGGTGTCAGATTTTTCCCTCGACATTGTGGGATCCCTGTCCTTAGGAAATAAAAAAACATTGTTGAGTCCAGTCCCTAATAAACTCGAGTTGAAGTGTTATTAATTTTTTTTTAATATCATCCTTTGATATTTAATTTGTTAAGAATTGATTTTGGTGATTGTTTTATGTTTAATGCTTCTAATCAAATGGCTTGGGGCACTAATTTTACAAGCTAGTAAGGGTTGGCATCAATTTTTTTTTACTTGTTTTGTTTTTTTAAAATAAGTTTTGTAATTTTTTTTATTGAGTTATCTTGATTTTATGATCTAACTCATGTATTTGGTGAGTTGATTGGGTAGCCTTAAGCCTTTCTTTTTTTACTTCATGTGTGCATGTGCGGAGAAAAGTGTGGAGAGAGTGAAAAAATATCAAAAAATTTAAAATTGTTTTGTTTCTAATTATTTTTTTAGTATTTTTAAATTGTTTTGATGTATTTATATCAAAAAATAAATTTTAAAAAAATAAAAAAATATCAATTTAATAATTTTTTAAATAAAAATATTTTAAAAAATAATTATTAGTATATATTAACATGAAACTTCTAATATATTATTGGTGGGAACGGGGAAAAGTTTATACTAGATTTAATGCATGAGAAAGCTTTTAAACAAGGGAGCGGGACCATATATCAATGGAATCTTCTGTCACATAAAGCACAACTAAACGTGATTCGCATTGTGCTCACATTTGTTTGGGCTTTCAATATTAAAAAAAAAAAAGTTATGAAATTTGAATCTTATCCATGCTATCATGGCATCATTGCTACGAGATAAAAAAAATTAAAAAAAAATATTTTTATATTGGTCGTGTGACTTTTTTTAGTGGTTAAACTAAGTCATTCACAATGGCTCTGGATGTGTTATGGCATACTCTTTAACATGGAGTGACACGTGTGAGTTGATTCACGATAGCGTGTCACTGACCGTTTTTTTTTTCTCTTCTCTTTAGAATTCGTGTTAGTTATTCTAAAATTTAGAGTTGTTACTTTATTTTATTATTATGTCAAATTCTACTATCATTTTTTTATTACTAAATTGTTTTCCTAAACCTTTTCTAAAATCTATAATTGTATTCAATTTTAAACTTAAAATAAAAATTTGCAGGTTGTCCTTTTATTTTGTTTTAAATTTAGTCCTTATTTTTTTTAAAAAAAATTCAATCCTTTTATGAACCTTTTTTGTTAATTTCATTCTTCAATCCAAAAATGTACAATATGTTCTAATTTCTAATTTAGTACTCATTCTTTTGATTGCTATTTTTTTGTTTTGGATCCTTTTGTAAAGTTGATTTTTTTTTTCAATTACATCCTTCAGCATGAGATTGGTTGGAAATTGAACTCCGTACTTTTTCTAGATGGGGTGATCTCGATTTCATGAACTGAGTTTTAGATTTGAAAATTTAACTCAAGTTATTATCATTCTTTTTGTAGGGTTTATATTCTTCACAATGATTTTATTTTTCATTTCTATTTGGTTATCTTGATCTAATCACCTCGATCATAGTTTGACAAACTAGCCAAGGTTAATTTAGATTTTTTTTAATTTAATATTTTTTTTTTATTTCATTGTTTAACTAGTTGTTTTCATAATTTAACCTTTTGGATATGGACATCTCAAAAGTCAGTTTCTTTGAACATTCAGTTAACTTTGCACACTCAACTCTAATTTTGAGATGGAATCCAAAGAGATAAACAATAATTACTCCATCAAATTCTTGTTGACGGCTACATTGTTCGAGGGCAAAACCATAAGAGACGTATCACGGTTCTTGACGTTTACCTCTGCCTGCCTAATATTGTAGTCTAGCGAAGAATAACGTGATGGCCTCTGCTTCTTCTTCTTCCCTCTGCTGCTGCTGCTTCTGCTTCTACCCATTTGGATTGTTGCAAAATATTTGTCCCAATCTAATAGTTTATGTCCTTTTTGGGTCTCCTGTATGTCATGTCATGTCGAGTCTATGTGTGTGAACATTTTCT
>Ga0325414_1000131_pt1 | contig 47095 bp, 39 predicted proteins | sample PopdelMetagenome_8_FD_206183 | JGI IMG/M metagenome (GOLD analysis project Ga0325414, IMG submission 206183) | Populus deltoides microbial communities from Bellville, Georgia, United States - Leaf-PdKOR-R3 | ecosystem: Host-associated > Plants > Phyllosphere > Phylloplane/Leaf | place: USA... | reverse complement strand
CACATTACATGCCTGGTAAAACCAATCCGATCAGCGCAAATCATTTTCACTTCTCGCATGGTTATTTTTTAATGTTCGGTGCTAAGTAAAGATTAGGATTTGGTAAAGAAAAGTGGGGAAGAGATTCCATTATTTTACAGCTTGGGTCTTTGAGATTGCAAGTCCCAAGGCTAACTAATAATGACATGAGAGAAAGAGAAGTGGCCAGTCCATCAACAGTATAAAGGAGTGAAAATAAAATAAAATTGCAACGAGTTTAGATAATGATAAAAAAATATTTTTATTTTTTATTATACTTTGAGGAGGGTTTATTTAATTGTTTAGATTCTAAATTTACTTTTTAAACATTACTGATTCAAATCTCAATTACTATTGCAGGTGATTCCCCAATTTGTCAGGGAAAATACATCACTACCAACCCAACAATCAATTTTAATGAGGCTAATAACTATGAAAGAATATTTTACAATTCGAGTCATCAAGAACTGCAAACTCACATTCCAGATTTTTAACTATTTTTCTAAATCACTTGACGAAGAAAAATCCGAGCCAAATGTTTTTATATCTCAATTTGCATCAAGAAATTTTCTTATAAAGTCGTTTGTTTCGCAAAACAATTTGATCTTTTGAATCTTCTCCTCCAGGAAGAGCTACAAGCTGCTCACAGTGGCATGAGTCGATCCACTTTAATGCAGCATTTAATCATCCTGGTGAGTGCTGTGTTGAGTTTCAAGCACTACCCTAAAGAGAATACTAAAGTGGGAACAAAACTTGCCAGTTGTGTTCCGATTTATGACCAGCAATAACTCACTGTTTACAATACGAAAATAGCGAAGAGAAAGAAATATTATTTATAAGACGGATGGGTTACGTTGCTATCAGTAGCACAACATGCTAAAATAAAAAAAATATTACGCTTACATGACTTTGATGGTACCGGTGGAATTCTTGAGAAAACGAGGGTAAACTAGCTAGATCTTGGGCCCTTGACCAAACAAACCCCTCATTAAGAAAGCTCTCCTCTCAATAATTTTTTTAATGAAAGGACAAGCTTGAATAAGATACTTTATCGCCAATGAAAGTTGGCAATGTCAGTTGCTAGCTAAGCCAAGCAAGGCAAAGCCAAAACTGAGTATTATTCCTCACAGCAAGTAAAGTCATTAACCCAGGTGCTAGGATAATTGCAGTGATCGAAGAGATTAGCTCTAGCTATCTTAGTTTTTTGAACACAATCTAAAAAAAGTAAAATATGAACTAAAAATTATTTAAGTTATCATGTAAATTAATTTGAAAATACTGCGGTATTAAAAAATAAAGTAATGAAAGAGGAGGTGCGGATAGATAAAGATTATTTAATCTTGATTTTTTACGGTAGCAGTGGCGGTGGTTAATCATCAAGAGCTCTCTTTTTGATGCAAGCGTGGGTATAAATGCAGGACCTTTGCCATTACTCTTTCGCTTTCACTCTCTCTTCAAGGACACGAATACCCATCTTTCATCTCTCTCCCTCTAAGTGAAAAAGGTTGTATCCTCCTCTCTCTTTCAACATCACTTGTTTGTGTTTGTGTGTGTGAGCTGAAGCCTTAAAAAAGCTGAGGATAGGAGGGTTTTGAACAGAACAGAACCCAAAGAATTCAATAAAGTTTTGTTTTTGAGTGGGAAAGGGCTTGAATGAAGAGCGGGGTACCAAAAGTAGCACAGAATCTGAAATGGGTATCTTTCTCCTGCTACTTTTAGCTTGTCTCTGATGCTGCCACAACTCTGACTAGGGTTTTGAATGGCCTATTTATTGTACTGAAATCAATGTTCCTTTGTTTTCTTTTTGACTGCCTTCTTCCTGCACACTTTGACAGCTTTCCCTTGAAACTTTCTTTTTTACTGCTTATCTTGTTTCTTGTGTCCTTGGCCATTGGGGGTACTTTCCTTTGTTCCAATTTTTAGGACATTTCAGTTCTTTGGTGGGTTAGCTTAGGAAGTGGTGGCAATTCAGTTTCTTTGATCTTTTGGTACATATTTTTGTACTGGGTCGCTTCAAGTTCAGCGCCTTGGTGTTTTTAAGGCCATTAATTGAAGCGGGTCTTTCTCGTTTAGTTCTAATAATTGATGTCCTTGTAAGTAGTTAGCTATAGATATGTTTGGTTTTAGGTAATTTCTTTCTGTTTGGTGGATTGAGCTTTTGAAGCAATATCTTGACTCCACTGTGAATTGTGAAGTTTCTCACGCTGTATGTTCAATTTTTTGTGTGTGTCTGGTCTCAGGGGGAACTTCTTTTTATATATAGAAGAAACTAGAGCTTCTTGTTTAAATTTATTTTCCTATTTCCCCTGCATCCTTCAGTCAGTGCTCTTTGATCTTTGGCTAATTATATTGAGGCACAAGAGAATTCCGGGGCTGGTTAATATTTAGATTCACTTTCTATTTGACTAAAATTCTGTAGACTAGTTACTGACATTTCAAGTATAACTGTGAGAGGTGTGTTTCTCTTGGCTACTTTTGTTTATTTTTGCAAAGGAGAGATGGATATGAGTGACAAGGATAAATTTGAGTTAGGAAAGAGCAATGATAATCCTATCAACTACCATTCACCTGGCGGCCTGTCCTCAGACTGGCGATTTAACAGTACCAGTATCCCAAACTCATCTATGGGTTTGGTTCCCATTGATAATCAGATGTCAGTTTGTAGAGGAGATCTAGTAGGTGCTGCTTCTTGCTCTTCTGCTTCTGTGATAGACTCATTTGGGCCAGCCATGTGGGAACATCCCACCAATTCACAGAACTTGGTTTTTTGTGATATTAATGTTCAAAATATTGCAAGCAGTTCAAACACAGTAGGGATTGGAAAAGGAGCCCCCGCTTCATTGAGAAATGGTATTGATAGAACACTAGAAATGGGGTGGAATCCACCTAATTCAATGCTGAAAGGTGGAATTTTCTTGCCGAATGCCCCTGGGGTGCTCCCACAGAGCTTATCACAGTTTCCTGCTGATTCTGCATTCATTGAGCGTGCTGCCAGGTTTTCGTGCTTCAATGGAGGGGATTTTGGTGATATGGTGAACCCTTTTGGAGTTCCTGAGTCTATGGGTCTTTTTTCGAGGGGTGGGGGGATGATGCAGGGACCAGGAGAGGTGTTTGTGGGCAGTGGGATGAAATCAGTATCTGGTGGACAAGCTCAAAAGAATGTTATGAACGCCGGTGAAGCTTCCAAAGATGTTTCTATGTCTGTTGATCATATGGCTACTGAAGGGAGCGCTCTAAAGAATGAGACAAAAAGAGAAAGCCTTGCAAGATCTCGTGATGAAGCAAAAAAAGGTGTAGGGGCGTCTGGTAATGACTCTGACGAAGCTGAATTCAGTGGTGGTAGTGGTCAAGATGAGCCATCATTGTTGGAGGGCAACTGTGGGGAGCTTTCAGCTAAGAGCCTTGGCTCAAAGAAAAGAAAAAGGAGTGGAGAGGTAGCAGTCATGTTTCCTTATTTGGTGGTATGTTGATTAAATTGCTTGTAATGATCATTTTTTGGTGGTAGGATGCTGAGCTTGATCAGGCCAAGGGAACCCCTCAATCTGCAAAGGGTAGCCCTGAAACTCAACAGAAGGGAGACCAAAAACCAACTTCAACTACCAGCAAGGCTAGTGGTAAACAAGGTAAACAGGGGTCTCAGGGTTCAGATCAACCAAAAGAAGAATATATTCATGTCAGAGCTCGAAGAGGCCAGGCAACAAATAGCCATAGTCTTGCGGAAAGAGTAAGTTCTTTTTATCAACTCATAAATGGAATCTGAACCGAATTCTATTTCAGCGAGTGGGCTCAAGATGACTGATCCTGATTGCAGGTAAGAAGGGAAAAGATCAGTGAAAGGATGAAGTTTCTACAGGACCTTGTTCCTGGTTGCAGCAAGGTTTGTTTGTTGGATTTGATAGCTTCAGGTGAAGCATATTCTTCGGAAACTCAAGTTAATTTAGTTCTTGTCATGATATGAATTGGATCTTGCAGGTCACAGGGAAGGCAGTGATGCTAGATGAAATCATTAACTATGTGCAATCACTGCAGCGGCAGGTTGAGGTAAGACAGTGAGAATCTGTTCCTTTGTCCAATTTGGTGGTTCTTAAATAGTCCACTACATATGCATCATGCACAATCCAACGTCATCAAAAGTTCGTTTGGATAGATGAGCCTGATTATGTGAACTATTTTTCTGGTTTTTTTTAAATGGAGCAAATTACTAGCTTATCTGGTCTTTCTATTAAGCTCTTGCTTTCGACATAAGGACAAACAATTCAAACAACAGTCTCTCTGATGCTGTTATTTAACTTTTCTTATCTTTGCTTCTGTTGAGAGTGCTTTTTACCTCTTTGCAGTTTCTATCAATGAAACTTGCAACGGTGAATCCAAGGCTAGATTTTAACATAGAAGGACTCCTCGCAAAAGATGTGAGTATTAGTCAGTTTTTTATTCTGGTGCGTGCACCCAATCCATATCCAGGGTTTTCATGACCAAGAATTTGCTCTTGGATCAGTAAAATGCAACTTCATGTGCTTTATCTGAGCAAAAGTGCTTTGTATTGTCAGATCCTTCAGTCACGTGCTGTTCCTCCATCCTCTCTGGCATTTTCCTCAGAAATGCCGATGGCTTATCCTGCATTACATCAATCTCAACCAGGGCTTATTCCCACTGCTTTTCCTGGAATGGAGAGTCACTCTGACATAATCCGGAGAACTATTAATTCTCAATTGACAGCCATGACTGCAGGATTCAAGGAACCTGCTCAGGTACATCTATATCCGTTTTTTTTTATTTACCCATAAAATTTCAGGAACAGAGGAGTACATGGTGCTGGAAATATTTTTGTATCAAAGATTTACGTAGACATCAACTAAATTGGTGCATTGTGTATAGAAATTAACCAAGCCCTGAGGCAAAGAGGTCTCTAGGAATTTTTTATGCTACACGTGAAGGATAATTTATGAACTCAGACCATGCATGCATATTTCTGTCTCCTAATCAAAACACTGGTGATATTTTGACCTTAAACTTCAGTGGAAATTCTCTAAAGATAAAATACCAGTTAACTGAAATTATTGTTTCCACTTGGCCTTCTTCAAATCCTCTGTGTTACAATTTGTTTTCGGTTAATATTCTTGACGACAGCTACCCAATGTATGGGATGATGAGCTCCACAATGTTGTCCAGATGACCTATGGAACCAGTGCTCCCCAAGACAGCCAAGATGTAAATGGTATGGCTCTTGAAGTTTGCTATATAATATCTCCCATGCTAAATGATCCCATGTTGAATACATATATATATTTTTTGTTGCAGAGCCATTGCCACCAGGACATTTGAAAGTTGAACTTTAATTATTCTCCTTGGCCTCAATGCGTTATATTCAGGCACATATCCTTGTATTAATATTCTTGAGGATTAAAGCACCTTGTGCTTCTCTTCAAATCTTGAAGATGGTGAAATTACAGATGTTTCTGGATGATCTCAGTTTGAAGCTGGAGGTTAGTTGCAGTTAACCAGCAGGGTTTTGAGAGCTTGGATGGCTATTGATACTACCGCAACCTCCATGCGTCTATCACTTGATCATTATAATGCTTGTTACCAGAAATGCGAATGGATAGTTTTGAGGCCATGAATTTAAAAATGTATAGATCGACCTTCCAAATGATAGGCTAATGGGAAACTCGTGTGTTGTCTAGCCCGTGTAATTTACAAAACCATGGGAATTGTGTTTGTTTGTTAGTCAATGACAGGATGTAATGCTATTCTTTTTTCTTTCTTATTATCCATTTTGTTACATTAGTTAGTAGAAATATTTCTGATTTCATGTCAAATGTGGATCCAATCCCATTATTTAGTTCAACACTCCCTTGATTAAAAATCTTAATTTCGAAAATCGCTGTCCTTTTTTGAGAAAAATTATTTTCAACAGCAGGTCTAAAGAATTTTGGAGGAGCTGCAATATTCTTCATGCGTGCATTATAATACACATTTAAAGAGATGTTCGCTGTGTCCACGTCTGAGCTAAAGCTTTCTGTTAGGACAAGTATGCCATTAACAAATTTCCTCTCACTCTCCCTCTCCCTCTCCCTCTTTAAATCTTAGGAATAGTAGATTAAAAAAGAGTTTCTGCGTTAGCATCATCGTCAAAAAGGACGGAAGCTGAATAGGGCTGCAGAATATGAGAGTTTTACCACTACTCACCTAAAACCTAATTACTATGCTTTCTTCAAATGATTAATTGTCTATATTAACAAGTAAAGTTGCATTCCACTCTGCAACCCGTTTCTTTTTCTCCGTTCCCGCCGGAGATAAATAGTCAATTAAACAATGTCGAATTCCTCTAACTACTACTCTTCCCTGCTAAAACTTTGCTGCGAAACCCGAAACCAAACACAAGCCAAGAAGCTCCATTGCCTCATAATCAAGTCCTTAACAAACCCAGAAACCTTTCTCTATAACAATCTCATCAACGCTTACAGTAAATTAGGCAATATAACCTATGCACGCCATGTGTTTGAAAAAATGCCTCAACCTAACTCATTTTCATGGAACACCATGCTTTCTGCTTATTCGAAATCTGGGGATTTATCAACAATGCAAGAGATCTTTAGTATCATGCCAAATCGAGATGGGGTCTCTTGGAACTCGCTTATTTCTGGGTATGTGTGTTATGGCTCAGTCGTGGAGGCTGTTAAAACTTATAACTCGATGATGAAAGATGGAGTTTTAAATTTGAACAGGATTACATTTTCTACTATGCTTTTGTTGGTGTCGAGTCAAGGGTGTGTCGATTTGGGTAGGCAGATTCATGGGCAGATTGTGAAATTTGGGTTTGGGGCTAATGTTTTTGTAGGGAGTTCTTTGGTGGATATGTATGCTAAAATGGGGTTAGTTTCTTTGGCAAGTCAGGTTTTTGATGAGGTTCAAGAGAGGAATGTGGTGATGTATAATACAATGATTACAGGGCTTCTGAGAAGTGGGATGGTAAAGGATTCGAAGAGGCTGTTTCATGGTATGAAGGAAAGAGATTCCATTTCGTGGACAACAATGATCACAGGGCTTATTCAAAATGGATTGGAGGCCGAAGCTATGGATTTGTTTAGAGGTATGAGGCAAGAAGGGATGGGGATGGATCAGTATACGTTTGGTAGTGTGTTGACTGCATGCGGGGGGCTTAGGGCTTTTAAAGAGGGAAAGGAAATTCATACTCTTATAATTAGGAGTGGATATAACCATAATGTCTTTGTTGGTAGTGCTCTCGTTGACATGTATTGCAAGTGTAGAAGTGTACGGTACGCCGAAGCAGTGTTCAAGAGAATGGCAAATAAGAATGTTGTATCATGGACTGCTATGTTAGTGGGTTATGGCCAGAATGGGTTCAGTGAAGAAGCTGTCAGGGTTTTTTGTGACATGCAAAGAAATGGGATTGAGCCAGATGATTTCACTTTAGGAAGTGTTATTAGCTCATGTGCAAATCTAGCTAGCTTAGAAGAAGGTGCACAATTTCATTGTCAAGCCCTAGTTTCTGGGTTGATTTCTTTTATAACAGTCTCCAATGCGCTCATTACTTTGTATGGTAAATGTGGAAGTATAAAAGATTCCAATCAGCTGTTTGATGAAATGAGCTTCAGGGATGAAGTTTCTTGGACTGCTTTGGTTTCAGGATACGCACAATTTGGAAAAGCCAACGAGACAATTGATTTATTTGAAAGAATGCTGGTCCAAGGTTTAAAACCTGATGCTGTTACATTCATTGCAGTCCTCTCAGCATGCAGTAGAGCGGGGTTGGTAGAGAGAGGACAACAGTATTTTGAATCAATGCTGAAGGACCATGGAATAATTCCTTTTTCTGATCACTACACCTGCATGATTGACCTTTTCGGTCGAGCAGGAAGGTTAGAAGAAGCCAAAAATTTTATCAACAAGATGCCTTTCAGTCCTGATTCAATAGGTTGGGCAACTTTGCTGAGTTCTTGCAGACTTTATGGCAATGAGGAAATCGGCAAATGGGCAGCCGAGTCTCTTCTAGAACTAGATCCCCAGAACCCTGCAGGCTATATCTTGCTCTCCAGCATCTATGCTGCTAAAGGAAAATGGAGCAATGTGGCCCAACTAAGGAGAGGAATGAGAGAAAAGGGAGCAAGAAAGGAACCAGGATTCAGTTGGATCAAGTATAAAAGCAAAGTTTATATTTTCTCCGCAGATGACCAGTCAAGTCCCTTTTCTGATCAGATATATGCTGAGCTGGAGAAACTAAACCACAAGATGATAGAGGAGGGGTATGTGCCAGATGCAAGTTCAGTTCTTCATGATGTTGAAGATTCAGAGAAGATGAAGATGCTTAACCACCATAGTGAGAAGCTTGCTATTGCTTTTGGGTTATTATTTGTTCCCCATGGCCTTCCTATACGAGTGGTAAAAAATCTGAGGGTGTGTGGGGATTGCCACAATGCAACTAAATATATTTCCAAGATTTCTCAGAGAGAGATACTTGTAAGAGATGCTGTCAGGTTTCATTTATTTAAAGATGGAAAATGTTCATGTGGAGATTTCTGGTGATATGCTTCTGTTACAGTTCAAAGCTGTGTGAACAAGATTAAAACCCAGCATGCACCAGAGGTTAACCAAGATCAAGATTTTTTGTGAAGCGGGACCGTGATGATGCATGCTCTGCAGGAGTATCACTAAAGTTCTTGAGGAATCCTTTTTTCTCTATCTAGGATTCTAGAAGAATGTCTTTATAATCTTGAAAAAATCAAGGATCCGTGATAGTAAAAAATGCTGGTATGTCTCTAAACTTCAGCTACATTTTTTATATCTTATTTAGTTCCATTTACCATGCCATGGATGTTATTCTCATGTATGTGACTCTAATGTCATCTATGTCCCATGCCCTTCTTCTATAAGTTCTATGACATCACACACACACACACACACACACACACACACACCAAAATCGAGCAGAAGTGTATGGCACAAAACCCTAAGTGGGATTCAGAAAGTATGGTCAGCTCCAAGTTGCAGCTGATAGTTCCATGTATCATCGATTTTACTTTGTTAGTGAAAAAACTGTTACATTGATCAACTGGTGAGGCTGAGAATTACCATATAGCTGTCTATCTTTCTTAAGTCACTTAATAATAACATTGCACCTCCATTTATCTGATTAACTCAATAAATAGATTCATTTGGGTTGAGAGCAGATCCTGAACTGTGTTATTAGCAGGTCTGCAGAACTCAATTTGAAAATTTATCTAGACATGCCATACAAAGCAACAACCCACATCTGTGAAAAAGAATCAGTAAATTATTAAGGTGGTATATCACTGCTGCATCATGGAGTCTCCCTGGGCTCGCACGCTGACAACAACAAGTTACCTTTCAGAAATGAAATAATAAAGAAATAGGAGTATTTCCCATTTTGGAATCTGAAGGAATATAAATATACAAAAGGTAAATCTGAAGAACACATGGATGATGAGGACAGACTTCATTCATCTTGCTGTGATGTTTTGATGGACTCCTCTTTACTTTGTTGCTGGTTCTGCATCAGGTTGAAGAGAAGCTGGTTAAAGTGAAAAAAGAAAAAAAGGCATGATAGATGGCAACCTCAGTATGGGATTAGAGAAGCTAAGAAACCCGCAACTTGCTACATATGTCAATTACTTCAGCTACAGGAGCCCAATCACCAAAGTTCCTTTCAATAAACTGATAAGCTATGCCACTCTTATCTCTTCCAACTATAAAGAGGCCACCCTTTATTTCACCTTCTCCTTTGAAGTTTTGATCAATTCCCATAGCTTTTGCACGCTTGTAATTTGCAATAGCTCGGGGGTTGAAAATAAATCCTGATATAAATTTGTCCTTAAGCAGCTGCCCACCACCAAGAGCTTTGAAGAACTCCATACTCCTATCGAAAAGCACAACACCACCCCAATATCGAGGCCAGAAGTCTTTTACCTGCAGGCCAACAATAGCACATCAATTTTCCAGAGAGAGAGTTGATTAGATTGTGAAGTTGAAATTCTCTGGATACCTCTGACTCTATATGTTCATGGAGAACTGCAAATAATCGAATTCCCAGTGCATCAAATATGGGTTTTTTGGCATAAAGCTGGTGAGCTTCAGCCCTGCACATGATGCACCTGTTTTGAAATTCACAAGTAAAAGAAATGTCAATGTCATTGCATAAAGGACAGCTGACCATTCTTGAAAGTTGATTTATCCATGTTATTGGGTAGCTCTAAGACATTCAAGTTTAAATATTTTTCAGTACCTATTGAATGAGGTTTTGATTTCTTAAGTTTCCCACTTGTTACCCTCTCATCCAATTGTTATGTGTGATTACTCTAATAAACTCATACAGTTTGCAAATATGTGTTATATCACACAAGTTTAGCTGATAAAGCAAGGCTATCTACACGAAAGCCACAACAAAGCAGAATACTGGTGTTTACCCAGGTCGCCTGATGCAAAGGATTACAGCTGGTTTATCTCGCCATAATTCTACAGCCTTCATTGGAGGTGTCTTGGTTTTCACCAAATGCTCCAGCCCAATCTTATACTCTGGTGTTAGTTTCTGAACTGAGATGTTTTCAATAGAAGAATAAGGGGCAACACTTTCAACTACTGGAGGAGGTTGTACACAACCACATGCTCTGAGCTCAGCTGGCCCTGCAGCTACAATCCCTTTGAAGATGTATCCATCTTTAATCTTAAAATCAGCGAGTGATTGTTCAAGTGATTTATCATAATTCATACTACTAATGGTTTCCATCTTTTTTGAACTGACAGATGCATAACTCTTGAAATTGCTATTATTTCTTGAAACTGTGCTGTTCATTTTCCTTGCAGTGAGAGGAGCATATGATTTGAGCAAGGGATCTTCACATGCACCGGTTCTGTCCATGAAACGGGCTATGTGACCTCTCTTCATCCCAAAATGAGAGGAGAGATCCCCAGTGCTTAGGCTAAGAAGCTCAGGCAAACATTTCCCAGAGGCCTCTAGCTTATCCCCATATTGCAGCAGAGCACGATCATGCAGGTATGATCTGATTTCCAACGCATCCTAGTGTAAGAGAGAGAGAATTAGAAGTTGATAGTTTATAATGAGATGGGTCAAATTTCGACACGTTCCAGTAGTTGACAGTGAAGAAGCCAATGTTTGTTAAATAACAGATTTTGATCAAATGAAAAGCGAGAAGCAAATTCTAAGTAACCAACCTTTTGCTGCCGTGTCATGTTCATTGCATCTGTATCCTCTGAATTCATAATCTTCAAAGTCGGAATATCATCCCAACCTTCTTCCAACAACGTTGGAAGCAAGTCCTTCAAAACTCCATTACCTACAAAATCCTCCACTGAAAAGGAAGCCATTTTCCTCAGCAGCAGAGGATAGTGTGTTCTCTTGTTGCTCAACGGGACCTGGATGAACAAGCTGGTGTTGTCGTCCTCAAATATAAAATACACACCTTGAGTGTCTACTTGGACAATGTTAATGACGAAACATGGATTGGCATAAACCTTTTATACAAGTTTTCGAATCTTTTGATAAGTTCAACACACCTGCCCTAGTTGATGAAAATATTTTATAAAATCTCCTTACACCGCACAGTTTGGTGACTTGATTGACCAAGTGTTTTGATATCATCAATTATAGTTATTTTATCTTTTTGTATAGCATTGAACTCCATTTCCCTGTCCTGTTTACACCAGCATTTGCAATCAGGTGGTACATGTCATGAGAAAGTATGCCATATTAGACAGAGAATGGAGGATAAAGTACAAGAGGTAGAAACAATGTGAACACTAAGAACATTGCTTGGAGACGGTCAAAAGATTGCCATAGAGATTGAGAGAAAGGAAAATGAAGCGGCCCAGGAAGAACCCAAGCAGTGGACGACGATATAATATTAAAATTATAACAGAATTGACCCACAGTGGTGGTGGGTTTTCCTTTGCCGGCCGAAACCCACCTCATTTGAAAAGTGAAATTTTGTGCCACTGTTGCGTTTGTCTAATGTCGTCCAATGTCGTAGGATGTACAAGTGGAATTTTTATTGGATTTGTAAACAACTCCATCATACCCCCCACCCCCCCAACTTCCTTGCCTGCTACCTGCAATACGTGTGTCCTGAAGATAGAATTTGCTCCCGAAAATCAATAAAAAAAGCCGTTCGGTCCAAAAGGTATGAACCATTGCTTTGTTGTGACTTGGGAGACATACCTCTGCTTCAAAGCCAATTGCCGCTCTTTCATTGAATCACTTTTGGACAGTTTGGAACAAGAAGAGCGAACGATTGAAAATTTGATGATGGCTTCTCAGATGCATTCTTTTGTAGATCTGGTCCAGTTGTACCGGATGTTCAAGCATCCATTCGTCGAAACATCCGGTTCAGCCTTTGATGTTTTTGATTTGTTAATACGGAAAAGGCATTTCAAGACCAGTGCCTTTGAACTTCCCCAGAAGCACTTGAGACACCACCAAAATCTTTTTCTTTTTTGAAAATAAAAGGCGAGTCCCAGCACCTGCTTTTTCTATACTATTTCTCATCTTTTCAACTCTACCAAATGTAAAAACAAATAAATAAAACACTGAATACTTCACATGATAACACCCCAATGCTTGATGTACATTTATCATGATGAGATTACACTCAAAACCAGAACTTGTTTGCATTCAAAGCAGCAGTATATTACACTAGGATTCTACATGGTATAGTGGGAAGTAGGGAAATCAGGCATCTTATTCAAATGCCTTAGGATCTTCTCAGCCATCTGCCTTGTATCAATATCTCCATGGTGGAAAGCACTGACCAAAGTGGTAGGTAGCAACCTGTCCTGTGATATATCTGAAGCAGGCCTTTTCCCTCCTTTCAGCAAGAATCTATCAATTAACCAGAAGGATTTTTGCCGCAAACCTTCTCCCTTGTGCTCTTTCACAACGTTCAGAACATGCTGCGTGGCATTCACTTCACACAACATGCCAACACTCTTGACGACATCGACTTTGTCATCTAACAAAGTACATATTGCTGACAATGCAGCTTCAACAACCTCAACATTCTCGTGGTCCAAACATGCCAGCAATCTCTCCACTGCTTTTGCATCAACTAAGCAGAATGTGTTTTGCGAGGAACAAGCCCCTCTATGGACCGGGCAGACTGGTAGTTTTCTCTTCTTTGATGAACCAGAAAATAGGAATTTTGGTGGGTAGAAGAGTTTCAAGAACTTGGTTTTCTTTATTACTGGTGGTTTTGATAGACTTATCGATTCCAATGAGAGATTCTCCAAGCCAACTGCTGCTAACCTCTGAACTTCATCACTTGATGTTTTCATGAGCATTTCTGTAAGTACTGAGGTGAAGTTGTAGTTTCTTGCTAGAAACAGAATTCGAGGTTCGTAAAGTGTGGTTGTGAATCTGACTAGAATGCCCACAAGTCCTTCCAAGTAAGGAATTGCATACCTGCTTGTTCTTATACCAGTTCTTTGGATTTGATTGATTTGTTGTAGGATTGCAGGGACTGTGTTCTTGCTGAGAAGAGCGAGATTTAGTGTCAGGCTCTGGTGGGGGAGTTTAGCAAGAAATGTTGCTGAAACTGCCTGCTTCTGTGTGATTCGGCCTGTTTCATTTTGGCCAAGGATTAGGTTCTCAGGTTGCCCTGCAGTTTTGCATAGTCTCTCTGCTATAGAGTGTCCCATGTAAGGTATGAGCGCTATGAGTAGCTTGATTGCTACGATCCCAAGTTCTTCATGGGGATTATTGAGGAGTTCAACCAGGGTGTTGCTTGCTTCAATCTCTTTGACCATGGAGACAATGGTGCCCATTGATTTGGGAGACTTTGTCAGGCACAAAAGAACTCTAATGAGATTGATGTTGAGTTCAACAGGAGTGGAATGTTTGATCATGTCAATGATGTTATACAGAACATAGTCTGAAGCTAATCCATGATAATTTACTTGGAGGTTCTCAAGGTCGCTCCCAGCCTCAAATATATTTGCAAGTATTGCAGCAGCTTCACCTTTTGAGTTAATTGGTTCACCATTGATTCTTCGAGTGAGCATCTCTTCAACCATGATTTGAATAATTCCAGATTTTGCAAGTATTTTGGCGTTAGGATGGTAGGATGAAATCTGTGCTAGAGCTTTGAATGCCGCTGTTCTGGTCATAGTGTTTCCACTATGCACCATTTTGATGAGAGCAGGAGAGGCCCTCTCAGCTACATAAGTTTTGCTGTCATGTCCTAGTGCAATTTCCCCAAGGTATTCTGCCATTTCTGTCTGCATCTCCTCAGTACCTGTTGATTTTGAATCTTCATTGACTTTGTTGTGAGAGCATATTTATTTGTATGTACATAAGGAAATTATTTTTTATTATTTAAACCATCCCAGAAAAACCAAGTCCCTTGAATTTGTTAGCCGCTATCTTCAAAAAAAAAAAAAAAAAACTCTTCTGCCATTCTGTACTTGCTATGCTTTTGGTAGAGTGTGAGAGTATTGGAAGTTACCTTCAGTGAGATGCTTTAGAAGGGGTTCCAAGAATCCATTTTCCGCCATCATCTTGATATTTTCTGGAGACCTCTCTAGATTCCTTAAGATTTCATCTGCTGTTTCTGAAGAGAAGGCATCGACAGACAGATTATATTTAATTCTGATTAGCATCAGAATTCCTCCAGGAACTGACCCAATCTTTTCCCATAATGATTGGGACCTTGATATCTCAAGTAATAACAGTAATGCCGCATGCCTTATGGGCCGGTGACCAATTGACATCATCTTGATTACTGTTGAAATGTCGACCATTTCAGAAATCACCATCTGCACAAAAAATCACCGAAGTTGAGTTATAATTCCTGAAAAGTTCAGTGGCTTATTCCTAGACAAAATTGTATTCACTCATATTTAGATTCAATTCAGACCAAAGAGAACAATTCGAATTACTGAAGCTTCTTTGAAAGTTTCAGCCATGGTTTGGTCAATTATGGTAGTCTTGTAGCTAAATAATTGCAGGTGGGGTTCCTTACAGGCCAGTGACTGATTCACATCAAAGCCTCCCGCCAAGGGAATGGCTTAGTGGATTATGAGTTGGCCAGTGATTAGCAGTCCTTGCGCAAAATAGGGTGGAGAAATTTAAGTTTGTTGTTGAAATTGATCAATTTTTGAACCAGATGATATTAGCAGGAATTGGTAACAAGTAAAATTCTCTTTTTCTACATCGCTCCATTCTCAAAATTGTGAGAACGGAAACATACCTGTGACTTCAAATTTCCTCCAGATGACTTGCTAAGAACATGACAAACGCCCACAAACACACACATACTCCTATCCTTTTCTTTTATTTATGATATTACGTAAAAAATTTAGGAAAAAAGAGCTGAACCTTGGAATCATCGTCCTCTTTGGTCAATTCTCGTAATAACTCCAGCGCTTCATAGATAACATCTCTATCTCTGTACTCCAGAAGCTTAAAAAGCAATGGAAGTATTCCAGCATTGTGAACTTGTATCTTGTTGTGTTGTTTCCTTTTGCAAATTTCTTGCAAATCTCTTATTGCTTCAAGAACCATACTTGGTGAAGCGGACAAAACTAAAGCCGAACGGGAACATTTTATTCTTGCCACTTCATTTCTTTCTTTCCATTCCTCTATTGTGGTCTTCAGAGCTACGTTTGTCCTTAGAACTCTACTCAACAGCTTCTTCCCTGTAATTGGGCAGAAAATTTCTTGTGAGTTCTCGGACTCTTCCAACCACTTGGTAATTGCTTTCCTATCATATGTCTCTCCACTTTGTATGGTAACTGGATCATCCATAATCTGCTTTGTTAACGGACAGAAGAAAGTTTCATACATTGGCTCTATGTACTCGGTCATCTTTAGCAATGATGTTGATGAGCTGCTGCTGCTGCTTTTCCTTTGCCTGTTGAGACTTGTGGGTTTCTGGATTTCTATGAAGTGTGGGGTATTTAAGAACCGGGAATTATCTGTGGACACTTCAAGACTGACAGGGTAGAGATCTGATTCTACCATTACAGGTTCTTCGTTTGGTTCCTCCTCCGAGAAAGACTTGTGTGGATCCAGCTCTTTGGTCTGCAATACTTGGCTTTGGCAAACTTCAAAATGAGCACTGCACATTTCATTTGAAAGAGCTTGGACAGCAACTTCTGCATATTCTTGGTCCTGAAATGTTGATGAAGGTATCGAGCTCAAGCATTCGCCCATGTCTTCTATCACCCTTTCCAGCAGCGATATGGTGCCTTTCAATTCAGAATCAAAATTTGAGTTGGTGCCTCTTTGACATTTGTTTACAAGATCCTTGGCCTCAGTGATGCTTCTGGATAGGGATTGAAGGATCACCATTGCATTTTTCGGGGTGTGCTCAGTTGTCTGCAACTCCATTATGACTGGGAAAACTCGGTAGAGGTAGCATCCAATTTCAGCAAAGCTTTCCTTTTCTTGTTCTATGCAAGTTACAGATTCAATGATCTCTGAAATTGATGTCAGCAAGGATTCAGCAACACTAGCCATAGCAGTTGAATCTTTGCTGAGCTGGAGAAACCAAAAAAAAAAAAAAAAAAACAAGAAGAAGAGAAGATTACCATACCTCTCAAGATCAGATGCTTTTTTTTTTAAGTTTGACTATCGGCATGAAACTTCAATTAAGAGCTTAGGAACTCAATTCAAGATTAGGTAAATTTGTAGATTCCATTTAAGCAGGACACTGAATTTAGAGAATATTCTCAACCAGGTAATAGTTTAAACTTACCCAAAATAGGGGGGAAAAGAGAAAAACACAATTACTTCGATGCCATAGCATATTCATTTTGAGAAAACATGCAAATGGAGGTAGGATGTCAAAGAATTTCTTCTATCCTTCTTTTCAATGAATGAAAATAGGACAAGCATGCTCTGGTGCTTTACTGACATTTTAATTCCTTAAAATCTGAAGTTTCTAAGTGATTATATTGTCCATGGTTCTGGACTTGTTGCACAAATTGTGCTTCAAAACAAAACAAACGTAACTAGCGGAAGTTTAAGGTCACAAGATTGATGTGCCTGTGAAAAAAAACCTGAATTTGATAGCTGACTAGTATTTTTTGACACCAAGTGGTTGAACAAATTTGGCAGGCTACTGCCTCTTTTGTTTGAAAACGGAATTTTTGAAGCCAAAATATCTCGAACTCATTTCACCCAACTCTAATCCTGCGAACCAGATCAAACGCAGTGGTGTATGCACATGGAAGTTGATTTAAAGCTTAATTCAGTTCAAATTTTTGAGGCTTACTCAAACTTTTAAATACTAGACAGAAGCAAGATACAATTGACAATCACATACCGACATCGAATCAGAGCTACCACTTCTGATGCCTTCCAGGTACATACACTTGACCGTTCTCTACTTGGGTAAGCAGCAACTTAGTCTTGTTGTAGAAGGCATCCCAGAAGACAATATATTTTACCAATGAACAAGTCTCTGATAGCTTATTTATACTATTGCTAATCTTACCAGCAAGTGATTTACGTTCGCAGAATGCTATAATTTACTGGCCAACACCAACGACTGAAATATAATAATACTACGTATTTTGGAGTGTGACAGTATCCTTTCTATATCGATGCTTGAGATAAACAGCTTGTCAAAGGAAGCTATAAGGCATAGAAAAAGAAGACTCAGTCAGCTGACTGTATTGGGACATGCATGGGGTGTTGACAAATTGCATGTAGTTTGGTTTAAGGTTACTATCCGACTTTAGCAGGTAACCTTCAAGATGTAAGCTTCATGGATCGGTATTTGTTGCAAAGTCAATATGCATTTTCTCAGTCAAGTAGACCTCTCTATTTCCAGATGCTGCAGCGTTAAGTAGAATCATAATTTCATTGAAGTTGGAGATGATTTTATGCTGTTATGGCAGATATCTCTGCTTTTAATCTCCCAACTTTAGTACATTCAAGGTACTGATTTGATCATGCCGGCACTCTTCTGATCTGATGTTTGGAGAAGGATTGGCCTTTAAAAAATAAAGAGAAGACTTGCTGCTGGGGATTAAACTACTGCTTTGACTTTCAGTACCGTGTAAAATTTGTTAGTGGTAGGATTAGTCAATCTACCTGGTTATATTTTATGAAACTCGTTGAATTCAATGTGATTCAGATTAATTTACCTTTTCTCTCGTACGTCATGGCAAAAGATAATCCTTTTCTTTTTCCAGAATTTGTAACTAATTGGGTTAAGAGGCATCTGCACACAGCGAACAGGACAAACAACAGTCCTTTCAGAGACCAAAAGGCTAGTTTTGTAACCGTGTTGATAAGAACGCTAGCAATGCACTGATCAATGGCGCTGGGGTCATGGCATTGCCTGCAACCATGAAGGTGCTTGGACTTGGCCTTGGTATTGGTTTGATAGTGTTCGTTGCTGTGCTCACTGACTGTTCTGTTGAGATGCTCTTAAGGTGCAGTAAGGCTGGAAAGGCGGGAGACTTATGGTGGGTTCATGGGTGATGCATTTGGGAATGTTGGGAGAAGAGTGCTTCAGATTTTTGTGATGCTTAACAATGTCAGGGTCCTCATTGTTTACATGATTATCATTGGTAAGTGTGCGTAACTGCATATGAATCTTGATAATTGGTTTGATAATTATGCATTTTGCATTTTAATTCGTGGGTTTGAGACAATTGTGTGAATTACGTGCTTCACTTTAATTTAGTCTTATGGTTAAGAACAGAGATATCTCAGATTGAAGTGGCTGTTATTTGCTGATATCTATGAGGGTGTCCAAGTTTATGGGGCGCATCAGTGTGCGTAACTGCATGTGAATTATCATTGCTTGCTAATCATGCTTTTCCATTTCTTTTGTGGTTTTGAGATTACCATGTAAACTGGGTGATGCAGTTCTAGATAGTTGTTTTGCATACGAGTAGAGGAGTCAGTAGGCAGTGTACTTCAATGCTGAGATTAGTTACCAGTTTGAATTTAATCCAAATTTATATCTTTTGGGAATTGGTTGGAATATGCTCTTACCTATTAATAGGTTTTTGGTTCACACGATCTATTGTGTCCAATGCTTGTCAAAAAGCATTCGTAACTAATCATGTAGGTGATTTTGGTTTATTATTAGGAATTATTAGCTAAGCTATTAGAAATGTACCAATTATCAGGGATCTGGACCTAAATAACTGACTGCGGATTGATTTTTCTGATGTCAATTATATGTTGCGCCATCAAACTCCTAATTTTGGAGATTCTAAATGGAATAGGATTATAAATAACATGTACAATTAAAGTGCTTTTATTTTCAAAACCCCCCAAAATTACAAACATAAAAGCTGGAAGCTCTTAGCAATAGTGAAGCAGCGCAGCTGACAGCATGTGATGGCAGCTGTAAAATTGCAATACATTGCTAAAGTTGCTGAGCCAAAACTTCAGTGGGAGATGCTGCTGGAAAGTCTGATTTCCATAGTACGAAATTCTTGTGGTTGTAAAATGCATTTTGTTTCTCGTCTTCTTTCCAACAATTAGACAAGTTCAAATATTCTTACATGTTTCAATGGTTTACATGACAAGCTGATGTGTTGTCTGGAACATCTTCGTGTGGAGTTCATCATGCTGGTGCATTGGAAGAAACCACTGGTGGAATGGCCGTGCCTTTCTTCTTCTTTTCATTACCCTTTCCATATTTTCTCCACTGGCATGTTTCAAGCATTTGGGCCAGTGATAATTAATGCCGTCGTTTTTTTCTATATATTGCTTAGATTAATAAGAAATCGATAGCACAAACCTCTTTGTTGTGTAGCGCTGATGGTTTCTTTCAAATGAAAGCAGATTCGTTGAGATACACATCTGCCCTAGCTGTTGCACTAGCAGTTGTTTTTCTCGTTATTACTGCAGGAATCACTGCGGTTATATTGGTTAATGGAAGGGATAACATGCCCAGGTGCTTCCTAATATTGCCGATATCACTTCATTTTGGAGTGTCTTCACTGTGGTTCCCATTCTTGATACAGTATTTATCTGTCATTTTAACGTTGAGTAGGCTGATCTTCATATCCTCTAAATTGCTTGGTCTGTGGGTTTGATTTGGGCACATGAGTAACATCCTTTTGGCAGATGTGTAGAAGTAATTTCTTTACTGGTTCTTTCAACGAAAATTGGTCAAAAGATGCCAATTGCCCCCGGGGATAGGGAGTGACTAGGCTTATCTGGGCTCTTCTGTCTATTCTCCAAGACCAGGTACTTGACAAGTAGCTATTTTTAGGATTAACAATTTGATTCCTTAGTGCACAAGCTGTACAGAAACTTGTTCCTTTTTGGTTGTATGATACTTGATAGATAGAAGTTTATGTCCTGCCAGTACGTAGTAGTCCCTGGGAAGGTTTAGCCCCTTGCTGGTAGATGTGTTGATGTCGGGACAGCCATGCTTAGAGAATAAGAATTACTATGATAGCATGACGAAAAGTTTGTGTCTTGATTTCTGACATTAGTGGATGGGAAGGCTTATACTATAGCAAACTCCATCTTGTATTTGCTAGTTATGCATTAGAGTATGGTTACTGGATTCGAGTAAGGCCTGAGATGCCTGGGATTGGTACTTTCTTCTCCCTTCTCTGCAGTGAGGAGAGAAGCTGACTTAAATGATCTTCAATATTTTGACTCAAGCTAAGCATTCTGTAGTTTACTTGCATTCGAATAAATGAATTATATTATGGAAAACCTCAATAAGAAAATACATCTTCTGCAGTTCATACTATTGAAAATGAGCTTGAAGATTCCTCTATGATACAGCCAGTTGTGCTGACTTCATTAGCTCTATGCTCAGCTGTCCCTATAATGACAAGCTTCTTTGGCTTCCTCCTATTTGGTGACTCAACCCTTGATGATATGTTGGCCAACTTCGACACTGACCTCGGCGTTCCTTACAGCTCTTTGCTCAATGATATCGTTTGCATTAGCTATGCTTTGCATCTCATGCTCGTTTTCCATGTGATCTTCCATCCACTGCGCCTAAATCTGGATGGTCTTCTCTTTCCTTCAGCCACGCCATTGGTTTCAGATAACCATAGGTTTTCATTAATCATCACAGCACTCATTTCTCTCATCTTCTTGGGTGCAAACTTTATACCCAGCATCAGGGTTGCTTTCCAGTTCACTGAAGCAACTTCTGCAGCTTGTCTTGGATTTATTTTTCTAGCTGCTATTGCTTTAAGGTGAGTAATTTAACTCTAGCTCGGAGTTGTGATTACGCATATATATAGTTCGGATTTCAGAACAAAAGAGGAATACATTTCACATTATAGTGTTTATAAATATTACATATGAAGGCCTTAAAACCTCTAAGATGGGATTCTAGTGCATTGATTTTTTTTTTCATTTTTCTCCAAGTATGTGAGCACATTTATCTTGGTTGGTGGGTCTGACTCTATGTTGCCTACCATATATCCCAAATTCGTATCCATTTCGAAGTTTCAGTGCACTTTGATTGCATTCAAAACTAAAAGCTGATATTGCTTCCAATTTGTTAGGTGGTCTATCTAATATCTTGTTCATTTGTTGGTTGAAACCTACGATCTTTCAGAGATCCCCATTTCGCAGCAGCGAAGAAGGATTAGGTCATGTCTGTCCTCGTTATTTTTCTTGCTTTATTCTCAAGTTTGGTGGCCATATACAGTGATGCTTGTGCCCTATTCAGAAGAAATCCCTCTCCACATGCATGATTTCATGGTCTTCTCATTATCTGCTTGAAGATCTCTAGTGTGAATGTCATGCAGACAGTAAAATATGCAAATTTTTTGGGAACTGCTTATGTAAAAATCCAGATCTTTTCCTCACTGTAGTGTTCTGCAAGGACGAAGGTGCTGGTGGCAATTCGTACAACTTTTGATTCATGCTTAATTACACCTGGACCCTTAAAGCTTGTTATGGTTAATTAAAAAGATAATAGATTGGTCTTGCTGTGTTTGTAATAAATTTTGCGGCTTTGGATCCAACTCATGGCAAGAACAAACCAATAGCCAGTCTATGCATCCATTTATAGATCCTATACAACAAATGATACAAAGGTGGCAAAACACCACGAAAGAGACATGTTCGTCATCCACTAGATTGCTTTCCCCGTCGACGTGATTATTTTAAGAAATCTAAGTTAAATCTGTTGCAGTTAGCATCTCTGAAGATATGGCAACCGAAGCTTTCATCCATCCTCAAACTGTTTAAATGACTTCATCAACATAATAATCCATTCCCGCACGAAGCTTCAATTCCATTTTACACCGAGCCAACTAATGACAAAGCAGCTTGCTTAATAATGAGTGTCGATCCTTCAAGCCATTGAATGTCGCATCATGCTATTTCTTTATCTTTTTACAAAGCAGATACAGAAGGTGTCATTTATCAGGTTTGTAGCAGGACGGTGTCACAGATATCTCCAGCTAATAATTAATAAGTTCCTGTGCTTGGATATGTACAAAGGTGCCCATTGGATACCAAATGAGGGGTAGCCATGCCTCGAGCTTCTATTCTTCTCAACCTTTTCTGCTCAATGCGGTTTAGGGTTCTTTTATCACAGACTAAACCCATTGATAAGCGAGTACAGATGCCATCACCTTGGGACCAAATGCCAGAGGCGCAGAGTACAATTTTAAGGTAACTGACAAGGTTAGTGTCCAGTTCAGACTAGTTGAAGAAGTAGGTTGATTGCAGGACATCTCTTAGATCAAAGTCTCCTCGCTCAGGCAAGGGAGGAAATTTCAAGTTGGGGAACGAACTTTGGAAGCTTTCCAATAACTGCAAGCACATAAACAAACCAATAAATCTGATATCATCACTCAACATGTAAGATTCTCGGTTTAAAAATAATAAATTTCAAACCACCATGAACATATTGAGAAGCACTGTTAAGATCACAAATCACCAAATAGAATCAACAAATGCATCACGGTTTGCTGTAAAGAGAGGATAAATTTCTAGGAATGCCCTCCCATTTCATTGCTCTCCCAAGGAATAGAATTCTCAAACTTTAGAAAACTTCAGAAAACTATTTCTTTAAAGCGCATAAAAGAAGTAACAGCAGGTTCAAATTGTAATGTACTTCAGTTCATGTTGGAAAGCTAATTGAAGTAACCAATCGAAAGGTCTGCTCTCTCCCAAGGACATGACTTCCATTGCAACAGGTGTGAGCTCATGGTTTATAGATAAAGATCTATGCAGAATTTTTTATAGAACAATTTACCTACTCTGGATCATGGTCATCAACTACTATCTTACATGTCAAATCATTTTAAAAGAAAGCAAACACTGGCAGTAAGAACTAGTGAAGCACAAGCTTGAACCATGTTAAAACCAAGAAAACAATTACTTCCTAGGGGCAGTCTGCTTATATAAGGTTTGATGAGCTTATAGATAAAGATACTTTACATTCTCTAGTATTGGTGTCTCGTAGAGCTCAACAAACTTTTCTCTCAGAATCCTGTTCATTTCATCAACATCGCATGCATGTGTCCAGTATGAATCATGGACCCCTGTAAATGGACATCATGAAACAATAAGATTTCCCAAAAAATTTTACAGGTGTCTGGAAGGAGAGAGAGATCTGCTAACCCACACAAACCTGCAAAGTTCAACCCTGCCTCTTTGCAGGCAACAGCAGTCATCATCATGTGAGAACCATCAAGGGAGTGGACAAAATTTGGAGGAAAGGCTGTTCTTTGCCGCTTGACCATGACCTATACCAATCACAAAATTGTGGAATCAATAACTGAGTGCAACATGAAGCTGTTCTTTGCCCCTTGTTTTTTTTTAAGGATTAAGATCGAAGAAATGTACACCTGGGGGGGGGGGGGGGTGGTTAGAGCCAATCAGAAAAAACACAGGAAAAAAATCCCTGACACTACCTTGTCGGTTTCTCTTTGTAGCGTAAGCACCTGAAGGGAAGTCTTAATCTACATATAAATCAAGAAAGCATCTTAGTCACCTTCAAAATAAACGTTGGTTTTCTACATTCATTATATAATTGAAAACAAGAAATCAGCCAATTAAAATTAGTATTAATTTCTTAGAACGTTACAAGTTGCCTTCCCAACTGTCGGTAAGGCTGTACAACAGGGAGTCCAAAAGGAGTGGTCCACTGCACAGGCTGATTCTCTGAAGCTATCACCTGTTTATATTACATTCAGCAGTCAGAAATTCCAGAACACAGCAAGATTTTCTCAAGCAGGGCAAAGTGTTAATGAGAGAAAATAGCTATATTTAACTGGAAACTCAAAAGTTTCTGAAAATCTATTAAGCTTGAGCACTGATGATACAGTATGCATATTACATAGAACATTATCCATTGGGCAAGTAACTAAGTTCTATAACATCTTTCCTCTATTTTCTTCCCTTTACATTTATTGTTGAAAAGATTAGAATCATGTATCTACTCAACCTATCCCACCCTTCAACCATTGGAAACAATGTCCACAAAAAACAATTCAACTGCCTTCTCGTAACACAAAATCCCTCCTGATTTATATGATCATGCAGTTACAAAACATGATCTGAATATGGAAATGATCTGGCAAAGAAGAAGCCACATATGACAGTTGGTATTGGATACTGAAGGCAAATGGGAAACTATCAAATGAGAGGTAGAAAAATTGGCTTGAGATGAAATAATAAGAATTGATTTAATCTCAAAACATCCCTTTGATAAGACAATTCAAGATAAGGTGGGATTGAAAACAGGATTCAGGTGACCAGCTTTAACTAGTCTAGAAGTCTGGAACTAAGGACATTGTTGAATTGAATATGCTTATCCCCACATTGACCATCTAAATCCATTAGAAGTCTGGAACTAAGGGAATTGTTGAATTGAATATGCTTAATCCCACATTGACTATCTAAATCCATCAAAGCCCATTAATGATATAACTTAAGCAGGTCATAAATGAGATCCAAAGTGGGGCCAAACCTTTTCCAAGCCATTAAATAAATTACCGGATCAGGATTTTAGGGGATATAAGGAAAAAGGACATGACCAAAATGAGGTGTCATCAGGATTCCATATGTGGGACCCCCCATCAAATGACAGGGCAAAAACTACTCTCCTATGCAAAGCAAATGATAGCAGGATAAAAGAAACATACCTTAGCACATTCTCCAAGCCAAGCCATAATTCCTCTCGCTCCTTCAAACATCTCTTCTAAGGCTGTCAAGGTGGTCTGTTCATGTGGTAAAATAATTAACAAAATCCTCCTTTACTGGCATACACAAACACACACCACTTACTTTTGCTGCATAGCAGGCTGCAGAATACAGCTGTGGATCATCAGCAATGTTACAACGCTCTTTTAACCTCCTTTTGATTTGGTCACGGGCACCAATATAAGTAACCCCATACACTGATGTCATCACTGTCTGCTTCACCAACTTCCGGTCCACCTGGGTTCCAATAATGAAGGAAAGCTGTTAGTAATATATCATAGGGAGTCGTGTACAAGCATGCCCAAGAATGTTTGGCTACAAAATGAGTCGCCTGATCCTACAACCTAATTAATTATGTATGTGTATGTTGTTGAAACTGAGGAATCATTCATAAATTTAGCAATTCAAACAGTGTTAAAATTGAATAATCTCAGGCATATTTAACACCATTAATAAACACAAGGCAGGCAGAAACCTGATTGATTAAAAGCTTAGCATGCACTGAATTTGGATTAATTGCAGGGTCAATTTCTGCATCTCTTCGCATGATATCAAGAACTCTACATCAAAAACAACAATTGTGTTAAACATTAGATATGCTAACAAAACGACAAAGTAATTTTCAATGTACAGTTGAACATGAGTTGCTGGCAATTCCAGAAGCAACACGTATGATGAAATTCCAATAATTCCTAATATATTGAATTAAAGTGACATTTAAAAATCATAGATACAGATTGCTGTCATAACCAGATTCTGGTATTCCAGGATTTACTATGGTATTACCCTTTTTTTTTTCAGACAGTCAGCCTGCATACTCCCCGTAGATACATGTTAAAATCCAATTTAAGTAAAAAGGTTCGCCCACTGCCCAACCATAGCAAGGGCTCTTAGTCGTCATTTTGTAGTTGGCTGCCCCAACCACCTTCACTACCCCCACCCCAATTTCCACAGAGATGCAGTAAGAGAAAGAGCCCACCTGGCCGCAATTCCTGAGTAAACATCAGCAGGTTTTCCTCCTCCAACTAGATTTACTGCAGCTGCTCCCAACTGATAAAAAGTTCAATTCAGTTTATTGCTTAATGTAAAACATAAGAGAAGTACAACAAAATCACACCATGCACTGGAACACGTGATGCTTCCAATTCAAACAAAGATTAGAAATCCTTGGTCATAGTTGTGCATTCCAAAACACTTAAAACAAGGTTCTGGCAGAGTATAAGTTGTGTAAGAAAAATTTATGAACCTTGATGCAAAATCTAAAAAGTTCCAGATTTCCAAATTTAGGATTGGGAGATGTTTTGCAATTTTCTCAAATCAACGTGAACAAAAACTATTTACCTTGTCCCTTCCAAGGGCAGCATAATGTTGCAAGCCATTGCACGAACCATCCTTGGAAAAGAAAAAAAAAAGGAAATATAAGAATAAATTCTTGATCATGGTATGTTTCTGTACTGCACATTCAATATGAAAAACTATATCACAAAGAAAGCAAAGGTTTAATATAAAGCCTCTAAACTTCTTTGAAGACAATACAGCAAGCATCAGCCAATGAATAACATTGAAGCAACAAGTCTGCTCCAGAGCTCATCGCAACTCATCATATGCCGTCATCAGCTTGATTTTTTCACAGAACTCAAAAGCAGTAACTACAGAGAGAAAAGGTACCTGGTGAACAGGTGTATGTGAAATAGCAGTCTCTGGAGAAGGGCTTCTCAAAGCTTCTGAGAGATTAATGCATACTGCCAAGCATTGAAAAGGATCCTCCGCACCCAACCACCAGCATCGTCCTTCAAGAGGTCGGTCAGCAGAATCAAAGATATCATCCAGATGATTCTCAGTAAATGATATTCGACCATCATAGGATAATTTGTCTACTCCACCAGCATACAGATTTGCTAAATGTATCTTCAGCCAGCGCAAACCAGACTTCCCAAGAGGTCGCCCCTCTGCAAACTCAAGGATGCCCCGGCACACATCAGAGCCAAGATGATTCAAATATGGGTGCATAGGGTAAGCACGACCCCGAAAATCAACATTGTGTGGATAGTAAAAGCCTTCCTCGTCCTTCATCTTTCTAGCTACCTGCTCCAAGTTATAGCAATTTAACAAGCCATCTACAAAAACATGCACACACTTGTTATTTGCTGAAACAAGGGAGCTTCTTACCGCAAGTTTTAGTTCCACATCACAACGCTGTGAATGTCGCTCACTGTTCTCCTTTTTCACACTTTTAACTTTCCATCTCCATTTCTGAATTTCAGCTTCATCTTCTGTTTGTGGCTCCTCAGGCAAAGGAACCTATCAAGTTTTTATAAGTGAAAATGAAGGAGTTCGAGGGGAGGGGTTCAATAAAAGAAAGGAGGGAAAGAGTAAGAACTGGCATAAGCAATGTTAAATATTATTCTAGATGAAAATTATATGAACTTCAGCTCGTATAAATAACCCACATCTTCACGGTCAACCAAGCCAGCAAGATGGCCTCCACTAGCCCATATTCTATCAATGACTCCAAGAATCCTTTTATTTACTCTCCATTTGGTATTTCCAAGAGTATCCAGGGCCTGATTCATCAAAAAAAAAAACAGAATTATAGTGAGGGTAAGGGTGCAAGCATGAAGTTGGTTACAAATCATCACCATTCATCAAGAAAATGTGTCAATTATAGTGACATAGTTGTCAGTGGAAAATAGATAGAATCAACTCAAGCAGTGGTTTCAAACCTTAAAAACAGGCTCTAATTGATTCCTTGAAGCCCTTTTAATTGCGACACGTTGTTGTTTTGCTCCATGGATTCGCATAACATAGGATGGTAAGAAAAAGTATGCACCTTGGTCATACCTGTCAAATTATTACAAAGGTTAGGGGGAAAGAAACCAGCACCCCCAATTATATTAATGTCTAGCTAGCTGTCTTAAAGAAGATTTGACAAGGTTGGTCTTTTATTTTATTTTGTAAAGCAGTAAGCTTGACAGCCCAATATTTGACCAAGAACAACTGAAATAAAACAAATTATTTTTAAGAATTATTCTTACAAGGAGAATATATCACTACTTAGAACCAGGTTGTTCCATTAAACAAGATTTAACTAGAAACTTTGCACACGGATTGGTATAAACAAAAAGAAAATGGGTCAAAAGATAGAATTGAAACTCATACCCTGTCCAGTTTAGAGGAGGCACCAGCATTGGCATATAAGGGATGACCATGTGCCTAGCCTGTTCAGATGACAAGAATTAGTATCATCACAATACCTAAAGGAAGATATAATCTTTAAACATAATCAAAATAGATACTACCAGAGCCACAACAGCATAAACTGTAGTTACTTACAGATTTCTCAAGGCCTTTGCGAACAAGTGGATCACACTCAATAACACCGTATCTCCTACTACTTTTCCTATCCAAATGTAGGCCAAAAAAATTTTAGATGGTGATATGCAAGAGAGAGAGAAAGAGAGTCATAGATTCCAATTTCTCACTGTGTATCTTTTGTGATGGTTTTAAGGGTATGCACAAATGCAGGGCGAATATCAGGCGGACCATCTCCTATTTGATCAATTGGAGGTTGTATATAGGCAGTTTCTATCATTAATTGAATCAAGCGAGAGCCAACCTGGGATAGGTAAGCATCAGAGTAAATGCAGAGAAAAAATGACAATCTTATGCAACTACATTTACAGCAAGAGATATCACGAACCTTCAGATGTGCTTCCTGACCCCAAGGCATTGAATCATCATGACCCTTCACAATTCGCCTTACTTGATGAACCTTTTGTTGTTTCATCAGTGTAGTTACTTTTTTCCTCAGTTTCTCCTGTTCCTTAGTTAGTTTCTCTCCTTCATAAATAGCAGCACCAGACTCACCTTCAGATATCTTGTCTTTCAAATTCTTCCTCTTCTTTGTCTTCTCCAAAAACTTGTGTATCTTCGCCTGATCCACACAAGAGATAATTGCACACAAGCTCTCAATAAAAGCCAGGAAATACAACATACTGCTTAGTAATAATCATGAAGTCATTAAATTATGTCTCTAAACAAGCAGTTATTTACTTTGCTAGGTAAAAAAGAAGTGCAATTTGTGTATTTCTTAACCAAACCGTAAGTGCATTTTCAATTAAAGTGTATATCACAAGCAGAATATTAGAAATTCATGTGGAGATGCCAATCTTGAAAGCACCTACCTCTGTTGGTTGTATCCTGTGCTTAAGCAGGAACAACAAGATACTAAGAAGTAGACAGTCTCCAAAAGAATTGTATGCTTTACCATATGACAGACAGGGAAACTATGTGAAATCATTCATTCATTCAACAAGAGATTTGAAAGCAATGCAAATCATGCTTTGCACCTCAACTCATTTGTTTGGTCACCAATGATGATTCTTGGTTTTGACTGATTCCTGGTTCTATGGGCTTGATATTTTCTGTTTCTTCATTTCTTTTTTCTAAGAAAATACAAGAAAATATTTTATGATGCTTCTATTGTATGATCCTTCCAGAAAAGGGAAGCACCCCATTCCTTTATCTTTTATCCTTTTGTTTTGTTATAACTGGTCAAATCTTATTCTTCAAAAATATGGTCTTTATATTCTGTTGCAGAAGATTGATCGGAGTTCAAGAAATTCCTAGACAAATGACATCTGGCACCTTAGACGGTACCAATAAGATTGATTTTCTTCTTTAAATCTAAATAATTTTTAATAGCATATCCGAATAAATGTAGAATTATACAACAAATAACAAGAAATCAATTTAATAAATAATAAGAAATATCAGAATCCTACACAAACTAGTTATCGCATGCCATATGAACAAGATGAACAAAAATGCAGTAACCATAACAAAAAAAAAAAAAAAACAAAACAAAACTGCCACGCAAGTTTGTCATCACGGGATTACTAAACACTAAAAGAAGTCTATCTTGAAAATTGAACCTACTAAAATGTGCTACCTGAAAGATATATACTGATGTTATGAAGAAACATGAAAAGGTATTTGAATATCAAAATAGAAGCACAGTATCCTACAGTTTGCAGGAAACATTTAAAAGAGCTTTAAAGACACAATTGGAGGTATTAAAGAGATGGGAGAATAGAGGATGAGTTATCTCATGGAATTTAACTAAAGGGCCAGATTTCTACACAATCCAAGAAAAACGAATACTTCTAAAAAGTTTCAATCTAACATTCCTACAGCCACATGCTTTTGTGTTCTCTTTACCAAACATTTCCAACTTAAAATAGAAACAGAAAACAAAACACCCCACTGAAAAAAATAATTAAATTTCTAAGTCATTCACCTCATTTTCAATTGCTTCGCCAACAACAGATGCGGCTTGAACCACCCTACTACTGGCAGTCCCTCCATTACCGGTCATCAACAACCCCATCAACTTATGCATAGTAATAACTGCCATCATATCAGCCGGCAAGTCATTAAAATAGGCTCTATGAGGAACCCTCGAGTTCACCTTACACAATTCTTGCTCTGCAAGAATTGCTTCCCTCAAAGGCTCAAACCAACCAAGAAACAGAGACTTTACATAAGGCAAATTAGGTGCCAGTTTCTGCTCGCACATGTCCTCTAACATCTCCTGATACTCTCGTGCCGTCTGTTCCCATGCTTCTGTCTCCATCTTTACTTGCCTCCTTTTAAGTATGGTATACTTTCCAATCCCCATACCTGCCATCATTTTCTTCTGTTGTGGCATAAACTGTGACTCCAGTTTCCGGAAATTCTTGTCAATTTCCTCCATTGATCCTTGAAAGTCATCAGACCCAGAAAGGTCTGATTCATCAGTCGAAGAAATCACCTCTGCAGCTGCTGCGGTTGCATACCCCTTGAAAAAACAAGGGGAGAGACGAAAAGAGTTTGTTAAATCACCATAACTAGGATTGTCCAATTTGTCATTTTGACGTAAAACGCCAGCCTGACGAGAACCCAGAAGAGAAAATGTTGAATTTAGGTATGTTTTGGTATCTGGGGATCTGAATTTTTCAATAACGGTTGATTCTTTAAAGAGATTACGAGAGCTTGAGGTAAGTCTCAGCTTTTTAGAAGGAGCATATTTGGCTAAGGTTCTCCACATGATGTAGAAAGCAAGAAATTTGAATGAATGATTTATTATTATAATCTAACTGTAGTAAAAGAAGGTGAAATGGTAGTGAAGATAATGATGGGCATGGACAAAGACTTGAAGGGGAGTGAGAGGAACTGTGAATTAGACAGAGGGGGTGATGAAAGGGACCAAGGGAGATTGTGAATTAAAATCAAACTCTATGAATCGGGGCGGGGGGGCGTGAAGCCTAGCCGCCTTTAAACCCTCCTTAAAACCTATGTGGGATGGGCTTCTTCCATTATGTTGCATGGATCCATGGGTTTTGGGGTGACTTGTGGAGCCATGGACCATCAAAGTTCGGAGGAGTGAATGGTTGGTGAAATTTTATCAATGAGAGAACAAGAAATTTTATTTGATTGTTTTTAAACATTAAGGATGGAAAAGAAATTTAAAAAATTAAATTTGGTGGTTATGGAACTTGGAGTTTCAAGTATAAAAATATATAGAAGAATGTGATAATTGATTAGAATATGATTGACATGGAAAAAATTTGGATCTTCATGGATACAACAAAGAAGAAGTTATTTGTTTCGAAAAGAAATTGTGAGACTGGCACAAATTGAAAATGAAAAGCTTGATTAGTGGGATAGAATTTCATTGTTTCTTAAGAATTTATTCTGACCATGTCACAGAACAGAAGTTACTTGAGATTCTGAAGCTTTTCTTTCCTGTTGTTGAGGGTCGTAAGATCTCTCTTATACATCTGTTGAGCTAACTGATTTAACTGTTAATAAACTACTCTAGCTTGAAGTCCATCTGCTAGAGAGTTTAGGATCGTACCCTATTCTATTCGGTGCGCTCTTTAAAACGAGTCATGCTGCCCTGGTTATTTTCAGTTTAAGTATTCAGAACAAGAATTTTCAGCATCGAAAGAAATCACCCATTCTCATCTCCTCGAATATTTTTCCCTTTATTCTTCTTGTTCTTGGGAGATACTAGCACTACTCTGCCATTGTTTTGGCATTTTAAATCGGACACTTTAGAAAACCCTAGTAAGCTTCGAAGTACCTTGAAACGATGGCAAGGTATAATATGAATATGCTCTCTTGCGTTGAACCAAATCACCTTGTTAAGCTCGCCACAAGCAACTGAAAAGGATATCTGTCGGTTTCTTTGGATTAAATAATGAATCTCGGTTCCCAATCATGTGTCCGAAAGAATTGTGCAAAAAGAAGGAAAGGATTGGCGTTTGTGGCTAAACAAGTTGAGAATTCTTGAAGAGTAACCTGACAATACAAGAGGAAAGAGAGCCTCGACAGAAGACGACTAGCTCAACGAGTCCTGTGAAAGGACAGTCGTGTAATGGAGTCGTGCTTTAGGGTTCCGCTTATCCTCTTAGGAAAACAGAAAGAGGCAGGTTGGGGTTTCTCTGTCTAAGAAAACAAGCACATGATACAGTAATTAAGCTTAACAAATATGGGAGATAAAAAAATACGCCATTATCACCCATCCAACTACTCTTCCTGCTATTGCTTATCAAACCGAGCAGGGTAAAAAAGCAGTTACAATAGTTATTTTGAACCATGAAATGATACAATCCTATAAAGATCCAAACCCTACAATCCAACTCTAACGAGTATTTTCCTGTCATGGGTTTATCAGCACCTGCCTCTCTCCAGTTCACCCCACTTCTCTCTTTTGTATGCATTATTCCCCTTGAGGGTAAAATAAATAATGCCTAATTTTCTGTGTCAAGATAAGAATCAATCTTGCCATGGATCACTCTCCATCCTCACTTCTGATGGTTCAATTACTTGTGGCTCTGAGACCTCACTGGCATTCGCATCAGATTCTGCAGCATTGCCCTCTGCTGCCTCTTCCTTATCTCCATCTGATCTACCCCATCTCCCTCCAAGTGCCATGGCCATCATCTCATATATTTTACCACCCAGCTCAGCTGGGCTGTCGGGCTGCAGCATCAAGGGAAAATTGTGAATGACAAGAACCTACTCATATTCAAGCGTATGTAAAGCAATTAAAAGAATTTTTTTAAAAAAAGATATTGTTAATTCTTACAGTGAATCCACTGGAGATCAACGCTGTGTCATATAGGAGGTCAACAGCTCTCTTGGCATCATCGCTGTCAGGTGCATTCTTGCAAGCAGCCTGCATATACAAACAAGCTGAGTTTAAACCGCTCTCCCTTTGCTTTAAAAACCGAAGTATCTTCTAATTTATTTGGTCCATTTTTGGTGGGTTTCACAGATAAACAGTGAGTTTAAACAGCATAACTTGCTTGAGTAAGTTAGACAGCATGATTATATTCTCATGATAAAACAATTATATAACCTTCCATTTCCCATTTAATTTGGTATGTCACATAATGCCCAACAGTTCTTCAAACTGTTTCTATCAAGTTCTCTATTATAATGCCCAACAGTTCTTCAAGCTGTTTCTATCAGGTTCTCCATTACTTCCTCGGTGATTAAAGAAGAAGAAGAAGAACAACAACAACAACAAAAGCATAGCTTCACCAAATTAATCAGTGTTGAGAAGAACTGTCTTACATTCATGTCTTTAATGATTGGGTGATCTGGGTTAATCTCCAGTATTCTCCTTCCCCTCATGAACTCCAAGCTAGATTGATCCCCAAGGGTTTGTGCTTTCATCAACCTTCAAAAGTATGAAAGATTTGAAATAAGTTCAACTGAATAAGCTTTGAGCTTTGGTTAGGTTGGGTGGAATGGGGGTAAGATTGGTGTTATTTAAGTCCATTTCTAACCTTTCCATGTTCGCAGACCAACCAAACTTGCCAGAGACAAGCACACAGGGAGAAGAGCTCAGACGCTTTGAAACTTGGACTTTGGCCACCTTTTCACCAAGTTGCTGCTTAATCCAATCACATAGGAGATTGTATTCTTGTTTAGTTTCCCTATCTTTGACCTCATCATCATCACCTGACATCGAAATCCTATTTTGTTAGAGAGATGGACACTGGAGCCCCAAGAAGACAGGAGCTACGCCAAGAAAAAGCTTTTTGAATTGCTTCTATGAATAACACAATAGACAGAGAAATTGCTAGTCCTAACCGAGTTCTAGATCTTCCTTGCTGATATCAACAAATTTCTTCTCTTTGTAGGTTTGCAGGTTCTGGATGGCAACTTCGTCAATTGGCTCAATTAAATAAAGGACCTGCAAACAGTGAAACAAACAAACAAACCACATCAGCCATCCAGGAACTTGAAATGGAATACCCGACATCTGCCAACACAAAACCTGAAACAGCTTATGAAGTGAAAAAAAGAAAAAAGTACAACAATAAAGATTATCATAACAGCAGCTACAAGGAATGGCCAGGTAAAAGAAAAGAAGACAAAAACTATATAAGTGTGCGTGTCAGTTTTTCTGGAATTCATGAATGTGAGTTTCATTAGCCAAATCTATAAAATTATTTAAACCTACTTAAGCCAATTTAATTTAATCCCTCCTTTTATTTAAGGTTTCAATTATTTCATTCTTCTTCTGCAAAAGCGTATATCATAGATCTACATTCTTATAAAACACATCATCAAGGTTGTGTGTTTTGCCTTGTGTACACATTGTTTTATTGAGGTATTAATAGTTTTGTGTATCAGACAGCTAAAAAATGGATGATGAGAACTTGAATCACTCATTCTTCATCAGCTAAAAAATGCAACGCAGAAAAAACTTGTCATTACCATGTGAATTCAAGAGATGATAAAACCAAATCTGCACCCTGCACATACCTCAATGTCCTTTTGAAGCAACTTCTCCAAGAAGGGCGCGCTCTTGGCACTTTTCAAGCTGTCTGTTGCCAAGTAATAGATAGCCTTCTGGTTTTCTCCCATATTTTCAACATATTCATCTAGGCTTGTGAGTTCTTCCTCGCTTTTGGAAGTGTAGAACCGCAAAAGCGGAGTTATGCGCTTGTGATTACCAGAGTCTTCAACACATCCTAATTTCAGAAACTTGCCAAAGTTCTCCCAGAATTTTTTGTAATCCTGAAAATCAAAAACATATATAGGCCCAATTCATTAGTAAATCACAGGTTGAAGAAAGTAAAAATGTACACAAACAACTTTGCTACTAACCTCTTTGTTTTCACTTTCAGAAAGATCTTGAACCATGTCAAATGCTTTCCTAACAAGTCGTTTTCTCATAATCCTTACAATCCGACTCTCTTGGAGAATCTCTCGAGAAACATTAAGAGGAAGATCATCGGAGTCCACCACACCCCTCACAAAGCTTAAATATCGCGGGAACTGCAAAAAAAAGGAAAAGACAACCAACTTAGCTTGGCCTTGTATAAAATTGCAACTTTATGACAACCTTAGCTGCCCAAAACAGTGTATTGAATCCTTGGAGAAAACTATAAAAATTTGCACCAAGGATAGAGTACAGATTAAATGGATATGGACAAAGATCTTCCCTAATTAAAATTCAGATACAATAACCAAGTATGATTAAATATGCATGAAGAAAATGCAGAAAACATTCAAAATTTGGATTTCAAAAATTTATGACAACACTTACCAGCTCCCCATCAAAATCATCTGAGATAAAAACCCGCTTCACATGTAAGCGAATGTTCTTGGTTTTTGGATTTATTACTTCCTCGTTGTTAAGGGGCCCCATTCCTGGAATGTATAGAACACTCCTAAACTCAACTTCTCCCTGCAAAAAATGCAAAAAAATTCTAAGTAAATTTCAGACCCTGAACAATTGGTAGTCAAGTAAGAAGTATGAATATTATGGTACCTCTGTGGTAAAGTGTGTGTATGCAAGTGGATCCAAGAATTCATTAAATGTCTTCTTGTAGAACTCCTGATATTCATCCTTTTCAACTTCCTTTGGATTCCTCATCTAAAACATAAAACACATCACATAAGAAATAGCAAAAAAAAAGGTAATGCATATGTTAGCTACATTGACAATACAACTGATACATATATACTCACCCAAATTGGTTTTGTTTCGTTGGCTAATTCCCAATCCCAATACTTCTCAGTTTTAGTTTTCTTTGTTTTTTTCTTCTCACCCTGCAACAGGAACAAGAACCCAGTTAATGGACTGGTTAATTAGACCAAAATCATAGAATCTTTATCAAGGTTGTGATGGCATTTACCTCTGGCACCTCTTCTCCTTTTGGTTCTTCCTCCTCTTCCACCTGTCAATGTTTCAATTTAGTAAAGACACTTTAGTTGGTATTGGCTTAAATGTACAAACAGCAGTAATAATGACAGAAGCAATATTCAGCTCAAATTACTACTCACGTTCAAAATTGTAAGATACTGAAAACATAAGTTCTTACAAAGGTTCTAAGAAACCAGGTTGAAGAGCAATAAAGTTTTTAAATGGTAAGAGTAATGTACTTCCTCTAAGAATTCCAAACAAAAATGTACATGCAAATCAAAGTTCCATCCACACAAAGTTTTTCAACTTTTATGTAATTTTGTCAATAAGCAGGATGGTAGAGAGGGAAGTATTCTGACCTCAACAGTCCTTGATTTTTCAACCCATGTATAGATGGGGAAAGCAACAAACTGAGAGTAATTCTTCACCAACCCCTGGATTCTGACTGCTTCTGAGAATTCATACTTGTCATCTTCCTGCAATAGAACAATAATGTATAAGCCTGCTTGTGATCACAATTACTAAAGTTGGAAACAAAAACAGGTGAACCCTACAAGGTCCCCCCAAACCGCAGACACAAAACAAGCCAGCAAAGAGAGAATTTTAAGTTTTGTTTTGGAACCATAAGCAAACAATACTGCCTTTCAAAATAAGGTTGAATGCATGTTTTGCATGTAATTTGTGAATAGTATCCAAGAAGCAAGTATACCTTTAAATAAAGTGTGATTTCAGTACCACGACGCAGGATCTTTTCGGGGTCAGTTTCTTCCTTGATGACATATGAGCTACTGTCGGCTTCTGATTCCCAAACATATTGCTTATCTGACTTTGGGCTCTTTGTAGACACAACAACCTGATTGCAAATAATATACATGATCAAGTTTGATCAGGAACTTGTCACAAAACACCCAGTCACAAACACTTCAAATAACAGCAGACAGAGCAATATATACAAAAAAAAAAATAGGAAACACATTGCACCTTCTCAGATACAAGGAAAGCAGAATAGAAACCAACACCAAATTGGCCAATCAAATCATTGTCTGCCCCAACATCTTTGTTTTCCTGTAAAGATAACAGGCATGAGAACTTAATTATATGTCCAACAGAATCTAAGAATGGTCAGTGATTCGATGTTATCTTAAGGATAAACAGACACCTTAAGAGCCTTGAGGAATTTTGAAGTGCCACTCTGAGCAATAGTTCCAAGGCAGTCAACTAACTCCTCTTTCGTCATCCCAATGCCAGTATCTCTGCAGATTCAGAAAAATCAGATCAAATTGCTTCCCAGCATACTTATCTACACTGAGGAAGTGAAATTAAAAAAATATTTACATACGTTATGGTAATGATGCCATTGTCTGGATCAGATCTGATGCGTATCTCAAGGTCACCAGCATCTCCAAGCAAAGACGGTTCAGTCACACTTAAGAATCTCAACTTATCTAAAGCATCACTTGCATTGCTGCATCATAGTAATAGAATCAAGTCAATGCGTCTACTACAATGGGAAGTGCTATGAAAACAATATAATATCAGTAGAAAAGAAATAGTAAAACATTTGGTCTGTAAAATGGGTACCGAAGGCAAAAAAGCTGTTTTCTCATGTTGCCTCGCACACAAAAATCCTCAAATTAACAAACTAGATAGAAAATTAGCAAACTCATAAAGCCAGAGATTAGGAAAGATTAATATAATTGCTAGCTATCAATACAGTAAATGCTCACCTCACAAGCTCTCTCAGGAAGACTTCCTTGTGGCTGTACAGACTGTGAACTATCAAATCCAACAGTCGACTAACCTGAAACGATTAAATTTCTCAACTTTCAGTGCTTTTGAAACAAAAACTTAATTCCAAACTACACATAACATGAAAAAGATCAATCATATCAACGAAAAAAAACCACAAAAATCAATCATTCACCAACAAAAATAAATAAAAATACTTCAAAAGGTCAAACTGAGACAAAAACAAAATTAGACTAAAACACTAGAAAAATCAAGACCCAATTCGCAAAACTTCAAACAGATTCCAAGTTTCACAGAACAAAACGAAACCCACCTCAGCTTGGTACTCAAATTTCTCGCCTGAGGTATCAGTAGATTCCTTCTCAGCCACAGCAGCCTTACACCTAACCGAAACCTGGTCACTTCTCTTCTCAGGTTTCCATTTTAAGCCAGAACAAGAAAAACCCTTTCTGAGACCATTATTTTGTGGCAAGAAAACACTTTTGAGATTGAAGACTTTATTATTTGGATGTCTAATAGAAGAGGAAAGGGAGATTAAAGAGGCAGAAGTAGCCAAGCTTCTGCTTAGAACTGGAGCCATTAGAGAGGTGGAGGTGGAGCTAGAGCTAGAGCGAGTAGAAGCAGCAGGTTTTAGAAAGAGAGAAGATTTTTTTGGGCTTCCTCTTATCTATCTATTTTTATACTTGAAAGTAGGAGTCACGAGTGTTGCAAAGAAGGAAGAAAACCCTTGAGGGGTTTAAGGAGAAGAGAGGGTTCTCGAATTTGAAACAAAAACCAAAGTAGTCTTTCAGGGTTTTGTGCTTCGCGTTGCGTGTGTGGGAATTGTAAGGCTTAGATGCTATCATCTCATCAGCATCCATAATATCCTCTTAATTTTTTTATTTTTTATTTTTTATTTTTTATTTTTTTATTATTTGAACTTCAACGAAATAAAAATCACATTGTAAATAGGTGCTTGTTTGGTCTTATTGTACAATGTGTTTTTTAATAATACAAAGAGTTTTTTAAAAGTAATTTTCATCTTGCCTTAAGAGATTATTTTTTAATTTTTTATATTAATATATTAAATTTATTGAAAAACATTAAAAATATATTAATATAATATATTTTTAAATAGCTAAGAGTACTCAATCTTTTAGTCCCGGTATATTAATTCAAGTTCAAAATCAACTCTAAGTATGTTTATGGTATTGTAATGCATATATTTTTTAAAAATATTTATTAAAATATTTTTTATTTTTAATATTAACACATGAAAGTATAAAAAAAATACAGCACATTAAAAAAACACAGAAACCAAATCTGAACCAATTTGAGAAATCATCTGCAATTGATCTGCTTTATTTATAATAAAAAATGACTTCTATAAACCGAAAAAAAAAAAGAATTATGCGAAGCACGTGCGACACAGGTAGCCAGTTGAAATTAAAAGCAAATATAAATTTGGCAGGCAACACGGTAGTTTTGACTTTTGAGTCACTGTGCTTGCTCCTGATCCTCATATAATACAGTTGTGGTTGCAATGCAGGTGACGAGACGACTGGTAGTAGATATAAAAGGAGTGATTTCGCGAGAAAAAAAATGTAGTTTGATTTTATTAAATCTTTTTTAAAGACCCACATGATTTCATGAAGATTTTTCACTGGATTGCCAAAGCACGTATGATCATTTCAGCTACAAGTATTCACATAGAATATCAACAAGCAAAAGCAAACAGCAAAACGGAGGAGGAAGTTATGAAATTCAGGGAAATAAATAAACAAATAAGTTGTGGGGAATAGATGATGATTGCTGGCTGACCAAACTCCATTCGCCTAGATGCTATGTTGAAAGCTCCAATGGCTGCAGCCAAGGCATTTCCCATTTTTGCTCAAGTGATCCAGGACTATTTAGGTTCAACATTGTTGCTGTACTAAGCCGGAGCCTTCGCAAAGACTTGAGAATCCACAAGGTAACTGAAATAGATAGAACAATGGAAGATTGTGATAAGTGAATGTGTGTGTATTGAACGCAGTAATCACATTCTCCAGCCATCAACCACACGAGGAACTGGAAAGGGATGGTGGAATCCGATTAGAATTACTGACCTTGACCTGATCAGGCCTCGGCAGCTGTCTGCTTAAGACAATCAACATTGCACAATCCAACAGACCTCACCATGTCTCCCAACCTGCCATAACCAAATCCAATTATCAATATCATCATATATTCGTCAAATTTATACTTTGCAAAGGACGTAAAACACAGCAAACCAGGCCTTAGTTGAACGAACCGGTCGAAGCTGTTCCTCGCTTTCTCTTGCTGATCTGTGCTATTTCTTGCTTTCCCCACGCGATCAATGCTCTTCCGCGTCCTCTCTCTTCTGTCAGTGCTGGCTCTTGCTTTCTCTCTATTGTCTGTGCTTAGCCTGGATTTTTCTCTCAGTCCAAAACTAGGCCTAGCCTTCTCTTTATGATCAGTGCTTGGCCTTGGCTTATCCGCTTTGTATTCTGCTGCATTCAAGGGTTGTTCAGGTTGATCTGTACTTTGTGCAGATACGTTTCGAAGATGCGGCGGCAGTTTTTCGATGGCAGACATGAACTTCTTGAGATGCTTCAAGTACTCTGGGTAGAGTTCCAGATTGCAGTGGTTTCCTCCTTTGAGCCACAGTGGCTCATACTTCTCTTTGCAAAGCTCCCAGAGCTGCTTCCCATGAGAGAAATTCACAACTTCATCTTCTGTTCCCTGCAATCACCGGTAGTGTAAGAAGATTTTATGAAAAATATAGGATTTGGAGCTCTCCAGAACCGGTGGTTCAGTTCCGTTCTGCTCCATTTTGAGCCATTCTTTAAGAATCATGGTTATTCAAAATCATAGCCCGTGCCTAATCAGCTGAAATCTTTTTATTTACTACAATGTTTGATCACAGGAAAATATTGCTAAAAAGACTCCACTGCATCCTAATGACATTACAGAACACCAACGTATTTTTGCAAGAACATAACTCATATCATAAAATTCAATTTGTCAATACTGTGCCAGAAATCTCAGCCCTTATTTATAAACCAAAAGGAGAAATTATGCTGTGGCGATGTTAGAATAATATAATTTGGAAGCAAAGGTCAACTATAAGGCTTAGAATATGGCATCAAGATTTTTTGAATACATACGTCAGGCTAAATTTGGATTCACCGAGTAAACAAGGGGAAACGATACTTACATGAATTACAAGAACTGGACAATTGACTAGCGGGATTTTATCAATATTCTGCAGAGGAAAAAATAAAGGGTTACCCTGAAATGAAGTGTCAAATCTGACACAGCAAAACTACAAGGCAAAATGTGGGAGAGGAACCTTGTAAATGTCGAACCAGAAAGTTTTCTTGATAGGATACATGACTCGAAGGCCAGACAGGATAGGGCTGTGAAGAATTACAGCCCTCAGTCCAGGCAAATGAGTAGCCAATTCAAGAGCAGGTCCACTCCCTACTGACTGGCCATACAATATAGTGTCTTCCTCCTTCACTCCATATGTCTCTTCAAGGCATTTATACGCAGCCTCTATGTCAGAGTAGGTGTCATGCTCGCTTGGCTAATTGACACCAATGGAGTGCATAAAGCAGTCATTTCATTTATTATAATTCAAAGAAAGAAATGGACATATTATACTGAAACAAAGTTTTCAAAAATACTTTGTGATTGCTGACATGGATAAATTGAGTATGTTTTTTACTCGAGCTTTTAACTCCGTTGCTAGAAACATATAGCTAGAATATGATATCGTTACACCATTGAATTTAAATAAAATAATAAAAAAATCTATCAAACTAGCCTCCATCGCCATTTTACCAGTGCCAATTTTATAGGAACCCCTGATCACTAATTATTATTGTCTGCTGTGATGCAGGAACTTTCATGATCTCCGTGTGTGCTGTCAAGAAATTAGAAGGGCACCCTAAGCTCCCTGCATCCGAGGTTAGGCCGGCCTACCAATCTTGCTCAAGCCCGCGTAAAGAAGGCAAACATGACAAAAGAGCCTTGTCATAAAGCATAAAAGTCAAATTTCAATTCTCTCTGTTTTGACTTTTGAGAGTTTTCACCAACATTGCTCATTAAAGTAAGAAAGAAACCTTCTATTGATTGATGTCTTGCCTAGGTAAGCTTGATTGATTGGGATTTTAGTTTGATCACTACCCTATAATCAAGTTCTTCATCAGGTCAGATAAAAACAGACAGAATATTATACCTTTCCAGAAGACTGTCCATAGCCAGAATAATCATACCTGCATAGCTCCAAAAATGCCATAGATCATCATAGAATCAAACCCATAAATATGAAAATAAATACTGTTATCAAGAAATTCAAGATTTTTTATACATATTAATTAAAATGATAAAACTGACCCACCCCATAAGATTAACATTAAGGTGCGAGCTGAGCTCAGTGAAAATATGATACATCTGGCCAATATCAGCAGCATTGCCATGAGAATACAACACTGTCAATGAAGCTGAAGGATTCTTCACATACGTAGCAACAATCTCATTGCCTTTCTTGGTACATAACTTCAGAATATCCACGTTGTCCCTCTGGTGCATTACGTCTGACGGGAGCCTGAGCTTTCCAGTTTCTTCATCCACTAATATGGTGTAAGATGGTGGATTTGGTGGAAAGAAAGCAAATTTCGCTGCCATGGATGATGTTGCTGTACCCATTTGATCAAAAGCAATATTGATGGAGAGCTTGGAGGTGATTATCTTTTTGGGGTGTGAATGGCTACGGGAAGTGCATGGTAAAATCTTAGTGTGTGTGTTTCTTTAGCTTTTTGTTTTGTTTTGTTTTTTGAGAGAAAGTAGTTCCTGTTTGGTTCTCGAGAAAAATGGTTGAATATAAGGTCTTTGTGAGAGAAAACATGGAAAGAGCAAAATCAGAGGAAGGAATTTCTATAGGTTATTTAAGAGGAGTAAATTCAGGCTGTCTGAATTCATCTCCAAGAACATATTAAATCATAGGAGGCAAAAAGGGCAATGCTTAAGGTCCTGTTTTCTCTTCAGATATACCAAGACCAATGTGCCTCTCCATTGGCATGATTTTTGCTAATTCTAAAACCCATTTGAATAATTATACTTCCTTGTTCAAAGTTGGTTTCTTGATGATGCTTGCTTTAATGTAGACTGGACAAAACAATTGAGAAAACAAAAAAGGATTTATGTAGGGAAAAAAGTGGATGAATGATGAACAAGTGGGACTAAGGACTCCCAGAAAAATATTCCAAGTAAATGAATGGGTGGGGCTAGTTTTGATGGGATTAGGGACCCTCCATGATTATATATATATATAGAAACACACACTTTGAGATTGTGGCTTTTTCTAATTGCTTTTCATTCCCTACCATGTTTCTTTGAATCTTGGAATTAATTGAATGATTAAATTAACTTATGTGTGATCTAGAATTCTATTGGGAGTACTAATTTTAATTTCAAGTGAAATTCAAAATTTAAGAATAAATAGAGAAAATTAAAGAAGAGATCTTCTAATTTGTTACATAATTCCAAATAAAAATAATAATCTTTTAAAAATACTTCGCTTTCTTTTCTCTCAAAAGCCCTACAACTTCTCTTTTCTATCTCTTTCCTTTATTCAACAAAAACTTTGGTTTTTTTTGTTCAAGAAAATTGTCTTCATCGTGTATTGTTTTGTGAAGTGTTCATGTTTGTCTCTGAAGTGATGGTGGAGATGGTGAAGAAAAAAAAGAAAAAGAGAAGCAAAGTCATGACAAATAAAAGACAATTTCTTAATTGGTGTTGTTCTGGTGTCAAGATAATGGATGCATATATAGTGATAGGAACTATTTTTTAATTTTATTGAGTAGAGTAGAGTAGAGTGAATCAAAATTATGAAGCTTTATTTTTAATAAATTTAATGTTGAAGGTTAAAATTAAAAAAAAATACATGAAACTGAGATAACTTCAATAAAGCAAATTAAAAAAAAAATAAAGCCCGGTTTCCAAACAATCTAATAGTGGAGGGTGAAACAAAAAACAAATTGAGTTATTGGAGGGTGAAGTTGAAAAAAAAATCAATTAAACAAAGACCAAAATAAATAAATTAAATCAATTCATGTTAATCTGGGATCAGGTCATAAGATAAGAATAACTTCATATAAAGCAAATCGAGAAAAACTACGAAACCCAATTAAAAAAAATATTCAATTTTAAAAGGATAAAAAAACAAACAAATTCAATACAGGTTAAGATGTCAAACTCTCAAACTGAGTTATGAAATCGAGATAACCTCATAAAACCAAATAAAAAAAATTCAAAATCCCGTTTTCAACCAACTCAATATTAAAAAAAAAATTGAAAAAAAATCGACTACAAAAAAGTAATAAAAAAACCAAGTCAACTTGTTAAAACCACAACCTAAATTATAAAATTAGAATAATTTCGTATAAAAACAAATAAATAAAAACTACAAAGACACAGTTCAAGCAGATATAATGGTACATGTTGAAATATATAAAAAAACTAAATTTATAATACTAGTATATAATCCCAATGAAAAGAAAATTTAAAAATTATTAGGTAGTACAATTCCCAAAATAACTTGATATTAACATATAAAATAAAATAAAAAAACTAAAAAAATATCAGATTCTCGAGGGGTAAAATTAAAAAAGAAAAAACATAAAATGCTATTCTAACTAATAATATCCTATGCTATGGATACAATAATTTAACAGTGTTTTGTTAATAACCTCACCTTGCTTTCCATTATTATATAAATTCGTGTTTATTGATCGAGCATGTATTTTTTATTTTATACATTTATTAATTAAATCTCTTCATATGAATCACAATAAATCTCTTATATAAAGATGGCAATAGTTTTCATAATTGATTGACATACGCGCATTTGTATTAAAAAAAATAAAAGAGGGACAGTAAAATAGAAAAAATTAAAAACAACCACATGTACACTAAATGTATAATTATCGAAATGATAAGTAGCAAACTTGCAAATGCGTGATTAGAGTAACAACAAGTTTAATCGTATCTTAAACCATCACTGTTAAAAAATTATTTAAAAAATCGAGATTTTATATTTCAATTATATATATATATATATATATATATATATGTGTGTGTGTGTGTGTGTGTCCCACATAAAAATATCAAGAATCATGTGAAAATTAATTACTAATATAATATTATTTCACGGGAAAAAGTTAAAAATATTTTATAAAAAAATAAATTATAAAAAAATATATAAAATTAGGTATTTATAAATTAATTTTATATTTTTCAAGTTTAATAAAAAACTTTTTAAAAATAAATCAGTTTCACTTGGGTTATGTCGAGTCATTTAGGTTTTGAACTGACATGACGAGTCACTTGGAATTGACTAGGCTGATTACAAGCTTGGGTTTTGACTATTTAAAACCTGTCCAAAAACCTGAGTCACCTAGATCTTTAATCAACCCACTAGTTAAATCAGGTTTTATATTTATGGTTGGCAAGATAAATGATTGAGTCCAGGTATATTGAACCAGCGTAGAAGCCTGGTCGGAAGAAGGACATGCATGAATGGAATTAAAAACTACCAAAGTAGTTTTGTAAAGTAAACTAAATAATTTTTTTATTTTAAAAAATAATATGAAAAAAATTACAAGAGAAGAATATAGACACACACATATATAAACAAAATAATATCGAATTAAGATAATCATTGGTCAAGGATTTAATTATTTTGATTATAATAAGGAATTAATTAATTAGTTTTTAAAATTATAAAGGCTATTCGATTCAGTGTAAAAAACTAACTGTGCTAATTTATAATTTATTCCATTAAATTTTCCACGGTACTCTTGGCTCGCAATTGACAGTGATGCAGAAACTTCACCAATCATTAACCTTGCAAAAAGTAAAGTTCTCTTGTGCACGTTTAAGAGGATGTTTATTTTTACATTTTAAAAAGTGATTTTGAATTATTTTTTCCATAATATTTTTAAATTATTTTGACGTGTTAATATTAAAAATAAATTTTAAAAATTAAAAAATATTTTAATATAATTTTAAATAAAAAATACACTTTAAAAAACAACAACTATTACCGTACAAATAATCATTCACACACACTTTATATAGTTTTTTCCCTTTTAAAAACACCACAAACCAACTCAGAAATAATCCAAAAATTAGTATAATTGAAAAAAAAAAAAACAGAGAGAATAACACAGTCTAAGTAATTACATTATTGAAAATAGCAGAACTTTTAAGACTTGAAAACAGTCATGCAACTCTTAAAAATTTAAAAATTATGAAACTTAGAGAGAGAGAGAGAGACCGGGGGGGGGGGGGGTGGTAGCCGATTGATGACCCCCTTGACAGGCAATTTTTCTACCAATAATATAATTATTTTCAATTAAAAAAATATTAAGTTTAGAATTATAAATACAGTTAGCCATTAGATAAATAAGGCAAGAGTAAAATCAGGTCTTCAAAGTCAAAAAGCAATCTCTAGCCGGATAAGTCACAATCACGACTATAAAAGCCACCAAAAAACCATTAAAATTCAGTCCATACAATTCCTGGACCCCATATATACTTTCTAATATTTATTTTGGCCTTTTTATATTTTAAAAAGATTTTTTAAAAAATTTATTATTTTATTTTAAATTAATATTTTTTTAATATTTTTAGATCATTTAAATATGTTAATATTAAAAATAAAAAAAATATTTTTTAAATATATTTATAAATAAAAAATATTTTAAAAATCACTTGTAAACAAGCTTTTTATCTGAACACACAATGTACTTCCTAACATCTACTTATTTTTTTTTTATTTTTTTATTTTTTTTCCTATACACACTAACTTAAATATCGAATACATACAATGTTGTGAATCTCCTTTTACAGATGTCCACGGAGGTGCTCCTATTGTTGTTTTTTTTTTTTTTAAGGGAAATCAAAATGTA
>Ga0325414_1000130_pt1 | contig 47126 bp, 20 predicted proteins | sample PopdelMetagenome_8_FD_206183 | JGI IMG/M metagenome (GOLD analysis project Ga0325414, IMG submission 206183) | Populus deltoides microbial communities from Bellville, Georgia, United States - Leaf-PdKOR-R3 | ecosystem: Host-associated > Plants > Phyllosphere > Phylloplane/Leaf | place: USA... | reverse complement strand
AAAAAATAATAAAATTGACATTTAAATGTTAAAATTTAAAAAGATAGAATTACTTACAAAAACTAATAAAATCCATTAGTAAATCAGAACACGAATATTGTGACCACAAAACTTCAAGAAATATGACTTGTTGTGCTGAGAAGAGGGAGATTTTTTTTTGGGAGGGGACTAGTTGTTTGCAGTATAGGAGAGTTGGGATGAGGAAAAAGAAGAAGAAATAGGGGAGGAGAGGGTTGGTAGAGTGGGCATATGTTAACTTTTTCCAATGGATTCATCGACGGAATTATTTCGTTTATGAGTCCGTCGGCTATTATGGCGATAAACAGGGCACGTCACTGTACGGAGATTTTGGTTTGAATCCCTTGGTGATTCCGTCGGCATTTCAAACGGTGAATCGGCCACGTCACCATACGGAGCTGTTGTTTTGAATCCTTCGGTGATTCAGTCAGGGAACCGCCTTTTTTTAATTATGAATATTATGTCTGTCATTCCGTTGGTAAATACCGATCAAATGTGTCCATCGGTATATATCGGCGGAATGATGGACAGAAAAAATTTCATCGGTAATTGTGACCTCAAATTATTGACATAAGTATTCCGTCGGTAATGTCATTGATATTAAGTGAATTTCTGGTAGTAGGTGTGCATCTCCTCTACCAAGTTTAGGTGGTCTTCAATGACGTTTACATTAGAGTTTATCTAGCAAAGCCTCGAAAGTGGCCAGCTTAATTAATCAGCCTTAACTGAGATACTCATTTGTGCAAAACCATTATCCCCAAAAACCATTGAAGGATAAAGGTTCCAGCTATTAACAATTGTCCAGAGCTCTCTCATTTTGATCAAAGGATTGAGCTTTGATCAACTTTGAGGGAATCTACCAAAAAATCCAGAAAAAAAACCCTAAAAATACCCGTAAAATAAAGAAAAAAAGAGAAAATAAATGTAGGGTAATACTCTATTAATATACCCTATTGTGAAGGTCCAAAAAGCCTAACATAGAAGGTCCAAAAAGCTTTGGAAAGAAAGAGAGTAAAAAGGAAAAAAGGAAGGAAAAGAGAAGAAAAAACAACAACTTATAGTCAGCAAGCTTGAAGAAGGTATAACCATATAAGAACTCAAGGGTAGAGTCCATGTGGCCTGCCTATTTATACTTTCTTAATGTTTAAATCGTTTTTGATATTTTTTTGAACTTGTTTTAATGTTAGATGTTTTCTAATTTTATTTTGATTAATATGTAAAAATGTTGTTTTTATTGTTTAAACCTTGTTTGGAGTTGTTGTTGATGTTACTAGTATCAAGATAATATGTTTGTGACCGATTTTGATGAAATATGATAGTTTTGGATTCTGACAAAAGGTGGCAGTAGGTGTTTGATGCCTTTTTAATTTTTGTTAGTGTATGTTTTTGGTTCCTAAGAATGGTTTGGGTTCCACGTGTTCAAAGAGTCAGTTTTGAATCAAAATTTAATGTTTTTGTTGGTTGTCATTGGGGCTGCAGTTATAAAGTTGGAATTTAATGCATTTTTGTTAAGATTTGATATTTTTTATTAGTTCTTTGAATTGAATCATGCTTGGTATTGGTAATGTGATTTATGATGACCAAAAATAGTATGTTTAGAGGTCTAGAATACCAAATATGGGTTTTGGCATTAATTCTTCAGTTTCTAGAAATTTTCCAAATTCTGGGTTCATGTTCTATGCATGAACTTTGCCCTAGCCTCTTGCTTTTTAGTTGTTTTGCTTGGTACAAACATATTAGCCTGTCATCTTTAGCAAATAATCTAGGGTTAAAACCCATCAATAACATGTATTCATGCATTTAGATTATAGGGTTCTTTCGATAGCTCAAATACATTTTTATTAAATTGTGGCTTTTGAGTGTTAATCGAAGAAAACGGTTGCTTGATTCTTGATCTACACATGATTACAAACAAAACCTTGCCCTTGATTACATAAAAACTTGTCTAGTTTGTGATTTTTGTTTGAATATTCATCGTGTTCTTCATGTTCTTGATGTTTGATATATTTTTTGTTTGTAAATTTTATGTTCTTGCTCCTTTTCCCTTAATATTTCTTATCATACTCCAGTTCTTTTCGTTGTGTAATTGCTTTCCAACATTTTTCACCAGGGTTGGATCCTATCCTCTTATTAGTCCTTGTCTTTTTTATACATTTTTCATCAAGTCATTTCATTGTATTATCCTTCTACAAACATCATTTTTTATCTTCTTGTCAGAAAGAATAACATATATATAATTGCATGTCCCTATTTTACATTTGAAGCATTACTTGGGGAAATAACCATCACTATGTTAAAAGTAAGGTAAGCCCTTTACTTATAAGTTTTCTTGCACATGAACTCGAGGAACACACACTTGTCCAAGTGGACTTACAATACACTTATAACTTTTCCTACATTGGACATTCATCCCCACTCAAGCGGCCACTTTAATTCAAGCTCATGATAAATTTTACTTTTATATCTTTTCTTATTAGCTTGTTCATGTCATTAAATAATTTTTCAATATGTACGTATCGTGATATAACAACTATAAAGATCTAACTAAGAGTATGTCTATTTGTTTTTTTTTATCTTGGGTAACTCTTCATTCTTTTAACACAAGGAACACACTAAGACCTCTTCATGACCAAAATCAATTTCACTACTTTGTTCCCAGTTCAAAAACACCATCCTTATGCTTAGCATCTCAGTTTTAAGCACTAAAAGTCACCTCATACTTGGGGCTGATTATGTATTTCACATTAATACTAGTTCTTGCTCTTCCGATTGATTAAATTTCATGATATCAATAGTTGTTACTCATGTGACCAACTATATAACTTGATATCAATAGTCTCCACTCATATGGTTGACTATACAACCTAATATCAATAGTCCCCACTCATATGGCTAACTATACAATTGCCCCCACTCATATGGCCAACAAGAATGACATTGGTCCCCATTCATGTAGCCGAGCATAGTCATAAAACATTCCGGAGTCCCCACTTATGTTGGCAACTTTAAACCTCTCTCATTACAACCTATACTTTATTGTTCTTCTTTTTCTTTCTTACTTCCTTTCTTGCTTTCTTTACAGCAATATAACTTTATAAAATTAAAGAAATTTGAACCACAAAACTCTAAAAGTAAATAGTTAAGGCGTCGAGCACTTGTCTCTTATAATGATCATTCTCTCCCAGCACCAAGTCATATTCATGTTGTCCTTTCTAGATCACATAACACAATCCTATCAATACTTTTTACCTAGTCTGAATAAATTGAACTATGTTCTATGTTCACAATATATTCCATATACACACACATCCAGTAATGTCATGCTCATGAGTATGCTAACTTTTATACATTAGGACATTATAGGCGTATTTTCAACTTCCCATAATATATTTATACTCATTTATGTGTTTCAACAAGGTTCAAACTTTAAATTAACCTTTGTGTTCAAGCACATGACTAAATAATTTCTATATTTTGAACTTTATGCTTGCATTAAAGCATACTAAAATGTATTCAAGTTTCTCAAATATCCATGACCTCATTTGGTTATGTTTAACCTAATTTCCAAAAAAAAAAAAAATTGCATACAAATTCTTCAAGGTTTCAAACTAAACCTTATTTAAAATACACCTTTTTAACATCCATTCATCTATTTCACACAACTCAAACCAACAAATTTTAAGTTAATTCCTTCCTTTTTTACAAATCAAAGTCTTGATCAAAATGGAGTTTTTCTACCCTTTAATTTTCAACAAAATTTTCATCAAAACTCTGCTTACATGTACTTTAGAACATTCCTATATTAAATTTAACATCATTTTGGATTAAAAAAAACTCAAGTAACCTCCCTTTTTAACAAGTAATTTTTGGCCAACACAAGGGGGTCATTCTTTTGGAACTTTGTTTTCCTTCTTTAACATGTTTACAAGCATTAACATCCATATTTAGGACAATTAATCACAAATTAAAACAAGAATTATCCTTTTTCAATCTCTTAAACCCTAACCTATTTAATATAATTTAACAACACATTTTGATTTCTTTAAACATGCATCAATACAAATAAATTAATGATAAAAACACTTACCCATAACTTTATGATGGATTTGAAAAGGTTTCCATGACCATTTCTTCCTTTCTCTCTTTAAAACCTATACTTTTTCTCATTAAATTTCTTCATTTTCTCTGTTTTTACCCCTTAAAACTCCTCTTGTTTTAATTTTCTCTTAAGAAACTAGATAAACCTCATTTAAATCTCTCAAAATTTGATGAAATCTCTCCATTTTAGTAAGAAAAAGATGAAAAAAGCCTTATCCTCCTACAAGGTTGAAATTGTCAGGTTTTTAAAGCCAAATGGGGGTGTTTTTTCTTTAATTTATGACTTGTCACTCATTCATGCTTCTGTGTATTTTTCACATAAATTACTTAATCATTAATTTTTTTTTCGCGGTCTTTCTTATTGAATTCCTTCCCTATTATTCCACAAACCATTTAGGATGATTTTCTTATTTTAAATTGTATTTACTTCATCTTTTCATAGTTCATTTCTTTATCGGACTTATCATCATTACACAGTAACATTACCAATCTTTAATTGATGGTTACACTCACACTTTTTTGTACAATCCTTTATTATCTTTTATTCTGCATTACCACACTACTCAGGATCATTTTCTCATTCTTAAAATAAATTTATTTTAAATTTTCATTATTATTTCCTCCAATGAAACTTGTTATCGATTTCACCGACATTACATATTTTGAATTGAAAACTCACAATTCTCGTATGAATCTCATCAACATTTTTAAATTTACTCATGAAAATCATCCTCTCCATTTTGCATGATATTCCATATTATTCATATCATCTATTCATTTCTCTTCATCCTAAGTTTTCATTACTCAATGGAGATGTTACTACCTTCAATTTGATGTTTATACAAGGGTTTACACTCCATTTTCTCCATGTTTGGTACCTTAAAAGTAATTGTCTTGGTATAGCGATCCATATTGACAAGGTGCATACTTAACCAATCTATTCATAAAATTACATCAAAGTCATATATTTATAAAGGTGTTGACCACCTTCTAGGTATAACCCTTTATTTTTACAATACGCCCGTTATACATATTGTTTATATCTACCACTTCTCCTAGAGGGGTGATAATAGCCCTTTTTTCAATTTACATTTAGGTACATTTAGCCTATTGATAAATTTATATGTTATAAAGGAGTATGTAGTTCTCGATCTAGCAAAAGATATACTTTTTTAGCATTGATTGTTATCGTTCCTACCACCACAACTAGCAAAGCTTTGGCATCATCCTGATTTACATTGTCCTATCACCCTGACCTCGACCCTGTCCTTGACCCTGTACCCTACCAGTATTTGCTTTTCACTAAGCATGCCTCATTTGCTCTCTCCTCAACCTATCCACAATGATAGATTGCTGCTGACTTATAGTCCGCATCTAATTTTGGCAATGTTTTTTCAAAAATGCCCTAATCCTCCATATAAATGACATTAATACTCTTAATACTTGCAATCCCTTCATCGATGTTGCTATTGCCTACAAATGAATCACCTTTTAGTTGTCACCATGCAATCCCCAGGATATTCTTAATTACATATATCACATTATGGAAAACCAATTGCTCCACTCCCTATTATTCATGATGAACTACCCTCTCGAGTTGTTCTAAATCTATATATGCTGCCAGAAGATCGTCCTATACTAGGTTAGGAAAATCTACTAGATAATGCTCTAATAGGGAAGTTTCCCCTTTTATAAAAGAATATGTTGGTTTTTGCCCTTTTCCTTCTCTATTTGAAATAAAGGGTTTGCCTGTAAAAGATGCAGGCTCCTTTCTCTTCCCCAACTCTAGCCAATGTCTATCCATATCTTGTTACTCCTCACCCAATACTACCTCCAAGACCTTAACAACCTCTACTAATTCCTGAAATGTCCATGTTTGGAAATTAACAACTCATTTTTAAGTCCCTATCTAAGCCCATCCTTAAATCTCTTAACTTAATATTGCTAATTAGGAACCAAAGTAGAAACAAAAGTCAAGAGATCATAAAACCATCTCTTGTCCCGAACACTATGTACTTCTGTATAAGGCCTAAAAATTCTTGTTTTATACTCCTCTTGTGTTGTTAGGTTTAATACCTAATCTCAAACTCCTTCCATAAATCTACCTCGGTCAATACTTTCCCTATTCTTTTTCCCTTCATTATCACCTACCAAGTCTAGGCACTATTTGAAAGTACTTGTTCTACACAATTTACTCGTACATCTTCTAACACTAGAATCTAAGTAAAAGTCTCCTCACCTTTCTAAGTCATAGTTCAGACACCTCAACATCTTTCTTTACCAGAAATAGGATACATCCTATATCCCTCATACTTTTAACCCAATGCACTAAAGTGAGAGCACTATCTCTACATACCACAATCGTTGCTCTCTTTAAACCAGACACCACAACTCTTATAATATGCTTTAGATAAGTAGGATCCTGATATATCATAGCTACTCTTGGTGGCATCATAGACAAGGGCCTCTTGGACTATCCCACCCTATCAGACACTTTAAATTGCAACATTCTTGATGGTAATGATGGAGAAATACCTTTATATATAAATGACTCTCTCTATGCTAATTGTGATTTCATATTTGATAAATGAGATACAGTATCCTCTAAAGGATCGCTAACTGATCCCTACCATTATCAGCAAATCTCCCTTGCCTTTAGATAGGAGATGAGTCAGTCTTAGTTTACACCATCCTATAATAAATATTTATTTCTCATCAGTAAAACCATTTTTCTTGTCATAAGTCCAATGGATCATATCCAGATGTTCTGATACAAACTATAACACCTTATTATTCTGGATGCAATATAAACAATAAACCAATATCATATCCATGAAAAAAAATGGCAAATACACACACACACACAAACATACTAGGAAACTCCCTAATTCCTTATCATTTCCAAAGCATATGCATAATTTCATCATTTTGGCATTCTTAATTAACATCGCACATGTTAACATATTTTATAGAAATAAATTATTTTGACACTTTCCTACAACATCATTAGTTTATCATATTCAATTGGTAATCTTCTCAATTTAACATAATTTTATTTTCTAATATAATTTAATAGAATTATATTTCTTTTTATAATTTATTGGTATATAGTCTTAAATATGAACCATATTCACATAATAATTTCACTTTTTTTTTAAATATAGCCTTAAAAATAATGAATCATCGAACTATTATTAAAAAAAAAAGTCATGCCCTTACAAATTTTAATATCATATATCTTGATTGTGTCTTTATAACAAGTAAACATTTATACAATGAAAAGAACTATTAGATAATTATTATTGAAATAAGTATCAAATCTTGATAGAAATCACAAATTCATTATAAAAAGAATTCTAAAATTATTCATTTTAGACTTTTTAGTTATCGTCATAAAATCACTACTATAGCATTATTCTTTTATGTTTTTCTTCAAATACTTAAAGTCTCTCTTAATACACTTCATTAATGAGAAGTTCATCATATTATATAAAAGGTTGAATACATAAAATTAACTGTACAATAACACCAAAATATAATTAAGAAATGAAAATCACACAATATGATTTATATAGTCAACACTCCCTTGCAGGCTTAGGTGTGAGAGCTTGGACTTCAAGTATGGCACAAAGATGTTAAACTTTTAGTAAAGATATCAACCAATCTATCATTAAAAAAGATAAAGTGAGCCATCAACTAATTGCGAGTGATACATTAAAAAAATATTAATACGCTTGGTTCAAATATGAAAGACCAAGGTAATAAATGCTTTCTTAACTAGGATCAATTGGAGGCTTGAAAACTCATATAATAAAATTAGAATGTAAAATCATAAGAATCAAGGGTTGGACATTGAAATTGCATTTATCTCTTTCAATAAGGTATTATGATGTCATTTTTATTGAGCATGATGACTTAATTTGAGCCATATGACTAGAGGAGCTTCAACCCAATTAGTTCTATTATATTTTGCAGGTTGGTTAAAAGAATCAGCTATTGGAAAGGATTTAATATGCAATGCAAGGTTAATTCTTTTTTTCTGTTAGATTCAATTGAAGACTCGATAAGGCCAAAAAAAGGGTTGGAATGCATTAAATTGATAGAAGGTCCAAAATCCAAAGTTGAAACCTATCTAATTTTAAAAGGTTCATTATTCAAATTAATAATGAAAACAGTGATTCTAAACTCAGTTAGATATGTGCTTGGAAGAATCTAGTTACATCCAACTCACAAATAGGACTATAATAAAATTAAGTAAATGGACTTAATAAAAATGAATCCTTAAAGCTTTGACAACTCATTGCGAGACAATTTAGGGTAACTAAGGTCTAACCTTTGATATAAGTTGCCGTTTAGCCAAATATCTTAAGACTAGTATAGGTTTTTTAAGTTTTTACCTTTTTCAAGAAAAATAATTGGTGATTTTATTTATGTGATTAGAGTTTTCGCGTGGCCTATATGTTCATATGCAATAATAGACATTGTACAGTTGATAAGTGGAGTGTCAAAAGGTTCATCATTATGCATGCTAAAACACTTTATTGCTCCATCAATGTAGTTTTTTTTTCCTTTAAAGTCAAGTAAAAACATCCTTTTGACCGTTAATATTTTGAATATTTTCTTGAATTGTTATATCTCCTTTTATTTTCAGGTGTTATATAAATAATACATATTCATATTTCATCATTTTGGCTTTCTTATTAATATCCACGTATGTTAACATATTTTATACAAATGAATTTTTATTTTAAACGACATTTAATGTATTATTTTCACACTTTCCTACAATGCCATTAGTTTATCATGTTCAATTGGTAATCTTTCTAATTTAACAAAATTTTGGCATAGTTTATCCATATTCAAAATACCACCTAAAAATTCATTTCATAATACCCTACATAGAAAAAAAATTCCTCAATCCATTTATCACCATATGATAGCCTCAAGCATGCCATCAGTTCATTAATTTATCACTTAATAAGTAATTTCACATCAATCTCATAACTTCAAATTTCATTTCACATATAATACATAATATATTACAAAAGAAGTATATGTACAAAAGATGTTAAAAGTAAATACATCATAATTTAATACATAAAAAAAATGAGGTTGTTGAAACAATCATAACCATATAATTTTATATACATGTATATAAATATATACTCAAACAAGACTATATGATAACTAGTAGTTAAATTAGTGTTGTCCCATTGAGCAAGATGGACCTACAATCATATGACAATACAAGGGTTATTAAATCCAACAATACGTATATATTCCCTCATAAGAGAAAAAACAAGATATTCATTATATCAATACTTTAACATAAGTCATCAAAGAACAAGCAAGTTAATCTCAACATCAATACAAAATCTTAAATGACATATCATTGCTTATTTTGTTCATGTTTCAAAAAGGCAAGTCATCGTCCATATGACTAACCTTTACTATTCATAATTAAGTGACCATCCAAATTACTGACTTTAACACAATCATTCATATTGGTCTTCATCTAAACAACCAACACTCATATTTGTATCCACAGTCTACATTCAAATGGTCGACTATGGTAACAAATCAATCACAATAGTCTTTATCCAAACAACAAACTAATCCATATATATATATATATATATATAGTCTCTATCCAAACCGCCAACTAGGATACCAATCAACCATATTAATCTTCATCCAAATGCCCGACTAATTCACATAATTATATTAAGTCTTTGTCCAAACAATCAACTATGATACCAATCAACCACATTAGTGTCTGTCCGATATTATAAATAGTTGCACTTCTTCTCCTCAGCGCCAGCATCACTATGAGTAGTACTGAAATCTCTCCCCAGCCGTGTTCAGCAACCTTGCATCCTCATGTTCTCGTTGTTGTTGAAGGTCTAATCCTCAAACTTTTTGGAGCATGAACTCCTAGATTAATTATATTTATCATTTTTATGTTTTTGTTTTGGGGTTTGGTTGTCCCTTTAGATGGAATATATTCTCTTTAAGATAATACCTTAAGTTTTGAAGCTGACAAAAAAACATGAGTAATATTCATTTTCTCATTGTTGAAGGTCTAATCCTCAAACTTTTTGAAGCATGAACTCCTAGATTAATTATATGCATCATTTTCATGTTTTTGTTTTGGGGTTTGGTTGTCCCTTTAGATGGAATATATTCTCTTTAAGATAATACCTTTAGTTTTGAAGCTGACAAAAAAACATGAATAATGTTGTCGTTTTTTGTTTAGCTTGAAAATGCATGCTTCTCGTTTAAATATGAATACTTTTTTTATGATGAAGGAGCTATAAGTTTCATACACACAATCAGTTCTTTTATTCAAACTCTGAGACTTGTTAAAGTTTCTAGTGATAAAAAATAGGTGGCGACTACTTCCCTTTTTTACTAACAAAAAATAAGAATTATTTGTTCTTGCCACTCATTACCACCAAAATCTTGACCTGGAAGAATGATCATCGCAACGCTACACACATGCGTCTTTATGCTAGAATGACGACTCCACTAGAAACATCACATGAATTAAGCTTTGTTTGTTTGTTTGTTTGTTTGATTGTTGTGTTTTATTTTTTTGTTTGTCTATACATTTTTATTATTTTTATTCTTTAATTTTTTACTATTTTTGTCTATCATTTTTATTATCAACATGCATTCTTTTTATGCTTTGTCCAAGGCCACTCAACTCAAAATCATAAGAATTTCATAATATCAAGTCTGTCAGATAATAAGCAAGAGACAAGTTGAGTTTGTGAATGATAATGTTATCTACCAAATTTTCACTAGATCATCTTCAGCATAATAAATGGTTGGTAAACGCTAACAAGAAACAAATATTGTTGGGGAAGCTGATCTAAGAAAGGTGTTGCATTATCAATCATTTTTTTAAGGAACTTTGTTACTTTACATTTTTGTTTGGGATTGCATCTCATCTTTATAGTGAAAAAATGCATTTTCTATCTCTTTGTTGTTTTGAAATCAAAAAATATTTTTGTGAAAGTAATAACTTGGCATTATATAACAGAAAATCTCTTTGTGTTTCATTGTCCATGATTGGATAAATATAGTGGAAGAAATGATTGAACTCTAATGTGTGCCATGCAAAACGCTAAGAGAAAACCCCTTTGAAACTTATAAAATTGACCCTCGTGACTGATCCTATGGCTATATTCAAAATATTTTAACCGCATTAGTTTTATAAAAAAAAAATCCCTTTTGCCAAAAGAATCTTGAAACAAAATTGAATCTCATCTTTGATTTAAGAAATAATTCAATGTTTGCTTAAAACAACGTTTAGACACCCTTTTGTAAGGTGACAAACGAATCATTTAAGCAATTCTTATTTTGAGGTAACCATACAATTTTAAACTAAGACACAAAAAATGAAAAAACTCACGTCCCATGTCTATAAAACCATATTTTTAGTTATATGCATAATTGCATGTGGTTTGTTTTCTAGTCATTGATACATAAAAACTCAAAGTCTCATGCAAAAGTTCCTAATCATCACATAGAATGAGGACAAAATTTCTTAATTATAACCATTTGCGCTTGAAATGATGAAAGGTCATTTTTGCTATCCCATCATGTTTTAAAAATATATCCATTGTGGTTCTCATTTGATCCTGAATAACTTTTTCTTTGTAAAAGAAATGACTAGGATCACACTCTATATCAGGAGGCAAATGAAAATTCCAATGATTAAGAATTGATCCTAACTAGGATCACACCCCATACTAAAGGGAGGTGCAAATGAAAATTCCAAAAGTCAAAGGTCGATCCTGACTGACATCACACTAGGAGGCAAGCAAAAATTTAAAGATCAAAGGCCAAAGAGAAGTCATGAAAAAACCAAAAAAATCTGAATGTTGGGAGGCATACCTAAATGGAAAAAAAACAAAAGAAATGATCAAGTGAAGGTCAAAACAAAATAAAGATGCCCTACCGAAGTAATAAAAAAAAAGCGAATCAAAGAAACACAATAAGAGAAAAGAAAGATATTATAACAGTGATCCTAAGTCTTTAGAACTTTGAAACACTCTTTAAGCTTCCAAAACTCTTTCTTTCATAGTCAGCAGTCATAGCCTACATTACATGCCTTTTAAAGGCCATTTCTAATCAAGCAAGCAAGCAAACTAAACCGTTAAATAGTGTTATATAAATACAAAAGAACATTTTTACAAGAATCATGACATTGCGAAAAAAAAGTTGTTATTATTCATGGTGATAAAAAAAGTGCTTAAAAAATAGACAAAGTTTTCTAAACAAAACCTCAAGTTTTTACTCGAGCCTCTTCCTCGAAAGCCTACAAAAACAAAAGGTCATCTCATCTTATACCTTCACCAATTCCAATCTTGTCAGGATAAAATATCAAATTATTTTTTTTCCTAAAATATTAAACCCCCTAAGAATTGTAAGAAATCAAACAAAAAAATTTTAAGCTTACATCAGATAAATTTTTCTTTCTAAAAATGCCAAAATTCATTTAAGCCATGGGATAGCTCAACTTTAAGCTAACACTTATTTCTCAACCTTTTTCCTATCAATTCTCAACCAAAAACGCACAAAAACTACTTCTTAGCATTGGATGATATATCTTGGGGTTACGATCAAATAAACACTTTCACAAAATAATATCTCCTGATTTTTTTACAATAATAAGACTAGAATGCATGCAATCTTTGAAATTTTACAAGTTAATTCCAAAACAAGAAAACGAGTTTTAAACCAAAAAGGTCATTGATTGAGTTTGCAAAGTTCTTGACAAAATTGACACATCTTATAAATCATCCTTGAAAAATTAAGTAGTCATGGGAAGCAATGTTATGTACCCTATGAGGGATAAAAAAACATTATCCAAATCAGTTGGGGGGAAAGAAGCACATAATCAAATGATAATTCAACAAAATTATTGAAGTTATGAATGACATATGACAATGATAAGTGTTTCTTAATGATAATCAAAAGTATGAGCATAGCTAGATCAAATGAAGACAACTTTGCTTGAAGACTACTACTTGGTGAACTCTAGTAATAATTGAGAGTGATGCTACACTCAAGGGGCATCTCAAGGCCAAAAATTCAGTTTACCCTTAGAATGATGGCTACGATACAGGAAAAAAATATTATCACATGAATAAATAGTTAGAGGGCAATTTACAATAGTCACTAACAACAGATGATTGAATAAACTCTTTCAAATAAGTGAGAATAATAGAGTACTACTTCTCCATCAAAATAAAATGAGTGGCTAATAGTACAAGAATACTATAATTAAAGGGCATCATCCAACCAAGAGGAAATTTTATGGCTAAGAAAGTTTGTTACTTCTCAAAAAATAGTTAACTAAGCAGAGCTTTATTTATCATTTAAAGGTCCAAGTTGTGTAATGAAAAAGCAATCAAACACATTAGCCAAGTGGGTAAAACCTATATAAGCTGAAGAGTAAAAAAACCAAGAGAACTCATATTAGAAATTACAAACCTCATCTATCAAGCAGTAGAGAGATAGCAAGAAAAAGGGGTTATATTTCCAACCAGGCAAGGATGTTTGCATATCATCTGATCCCAAATCATTGCATAAATTTTCCAGAAAAAAATCCTCAATGAAGTACAACCCTATAATCAGGAAACACCAAGCATTTTCAACCTTGTCATCAAGAATCTCAAATTCAACCATATATCAGGATCTCCAATTCTAAACCTTATTATTAGGAATCTCAAACTTCAACTTTATCATCAGGAATCTTAAATTTCACCCTATCATCACGAATTCTCTATATTTTAACCTTGTTATTAGGAACCTCAAATTACACCATGTCATTAGGAATTTCTAGTTTTAACCATGTTATCATGAATTCTCAATTTCAACCCTACCATCAGGAAATTCAATTTAGTCCTACAATCAGGAAGTCAAACCCTATTATCAAGAAGGAAAAATGCCAACCCTGCAATCAAGAAGCACTAAGAAATTAACCTTGTCATTAGGAAGTCCAACCCTACCTTCAGGAAAGACATGTGTCAACCCTCCAATTAGGAAACACCAAGAAATTTAACCCTGTCACCAGGAATTTTCAATTTAACCCTGCCACCAGGAAGTCTAACCCTGCCACTATGAAGGATAAATGTCAACCCTGCCATCAGGAAACGCCCAAATAGGGATTAATCCTGCAATCGGGAAGTCCAACCTTATTATTAAGAAAGGTCAAACGTCAACCCTGTCATTTGAAAGCACCAAGAAAATCAACCATGATCAGGTCACCTAATCAGAGACCATGAGCAGGTTACCCGATCACAAACCACGAGTAAGTCACCCAATCAGAGATAGGTTTCCCGAACACAAACCACGAGTTGGTCACCCGATTAGAGACCATAGGTAGGTTACCCGAACACAACCACGGGCTAGTCACTTGATTAGAGATTACACATTATAATAATACTTAGTGGTGCAATAAAAAAGGTTCGGGCACTAATAAAAAAAAGTTGGAAATTGATATAAATGTCTAACCCAGGAAGTCTAACCCTGCCACTAGGAAGGATAAATGTCAACCCTGCCATCAGGAAACACCCAAATAGGGATTAATCCTGCAATCAGGAAGTCCAACCTTATTATTAAGAAAGGTCAAACGTCAACCCTGTCATTTGAAAGCACCAAGAAAATCAACCATGATCAGGTCACCTAATCAGAGACCATGAGCAGGTTACCCGATCACAAACCACGAGTAAGTCACCCAATCAGAGATAGGTTTCCCGAACACAAACCACGAGTTGGTCACCCGATTACAGACCATAGGTAGGTTACCCGAACACAACCATGGTGATATACCGAAAGTATAATTAACTTGGAATGAAAATGATGGCTTTTTAAGCTAGCTGGTGGTTTCTTTTTAGTCATGAAAAAATAAAGCAAACAAATCATTAGGGTTCGACCTGAGCAGTATCGGGAGAACCTAAATGAATAAATAAGAGATACTCAAAACAAAGCAAAAACAAATAAAAAACAAAGTCTAAACGTTAAACATATTAAAACATAAACAAAAACACTACAACCCCTTGAATCGGTTGACCGGATCGAACCAACCGATCAATTATTACAACACAAACCAACCAATCAACCACCTTCTCAATAGGTTAACTACCACAAGCCAACAAAACCAGTTGACCATCTGACACAGAATAGACCTACCCAGCTATTGTTTCCCCAACCGATCGACTGACCATAAACCAAAACGATCGACCGCATCTTATATCCAACAATTGGTCGATCGATTTACTTATACCAGTCGATCGCTTGATCGAGAATTTCATAAAATCCCGACCTGCATTCTGTTTTGATTATGCCCAATCTCAACAACACATACAACAACATCAAAATAGTTATATTCTAACCCCAAATAGTCTAGATACATATTATTAAACATTCTAACAAGTTTTCCATAATTGATTCCATGAAAATCATTCTGACCCTAAATTCATTCATAGAGCCCTAGCATGCCAAAATTATTGTTTATAATCCAAAAATTAAAGAGTTAAGGATGATCTTACCTTATTACCAGTCCCATAAACAACCTTAAACCAAAAGGCCTCCACTTTCAATTTTAAGGAATTTCATAGAGAAAACTCTAAAAGTCATACTACTTGTTTAAATGTTGTTTCTCTTTTACTGTACTAGATAAATTTTAATGTTCTTTTATTATTACAGAAAAAGAATTCTCTTAAATACTTAGGTTATGGGCTGTTTTGAGCTCACTAATGGTTTGAGGCCTTTTTGGGCCCCTAGGCCATAATCTAGGTCTTACAATAATCCCCCTTTAAAGAAATTCATACCCAAATTTCAACTTACAGAAAACTTAAAACTTACCATCGAAATGGTGGGGGTAATTGTTGCGCATCTCTTCCTTCATCTCCTATGTAGCCTCCTCACGTGGGTGTCCACTCCAAACTACCTTAATCGAGACAATCTTTTTCGATCAAAGACTCCTAACCTAACGGTCCATAATTTTCACAAGTTAAACCTCATATGACATATCCTTCCTTAGCTCAATTGGTTGAGCCTCCAAGACATAAGAGGAATCCATTAGATACTTCCTCAGCATAGACATATGGAATATCAAGGATGGCTGACAAATTAGGCGATAAGGCAAGTTTGTATGCTAATGCACCAACCTTCTTTAGAATCTCAAAAGGTCCGATAAAGCTAGGGCTCAACTTACCTTTTTTCCTAAACTTGAAAATGCCTTTAGTTAGTGAGACCTTCAGGAACACATTCTCACTAACCACAAACTCCAAGCTATGTCTTCTCTTATCTGCATAGTTTTTCTGCCTACTCTGAGTTGTCTGAAGTCTATCCCTAATCATCCTGACCTTATTTGAAGTCACCCGTATCAAATCTAGACCCATCAAACTCTTCTCACCTACGAGAGCTACACCTCTGACCATACAAAGACTCATAAGGAGCCATACCAATACTTGCATGATAGCTGTTGTTGTAGGAAAACTCAGCTAGAGGCAAATACTTGCTCCAACTAACTCCAAAGTCCATAACACAAGCTCTCAACATGTCCTTCAGAATTTGAATAATTCTCTCAAACTAACCGTCTATCTGGGGAATGAAAAGTGGTAATCAACTGAACTCTCGTACCTAGAGCTTCTTGAAAACTCACCCAAAACTTTGATGTGAACTGAGGACCTTTATCCTACACAATAAAGATTGGCACTCCATGCAACATTACAATCTAACTAACATACAACTCTACCAATTTAGCAAATCCATAGGTAGTCTTCACTAGCAGGAAGTGTCCTGACTTGGTTAACTAATCCATTATCACCCAAACCAGGTCATATCTCTCTCGACTCCAAGGCAAACTTGAAACAAAATCCATAATGATTCTTTCCCACTTCCACTCGATAATCAACAAGGGCTGTAACAAACCTGGTGGCCGCTAGTGCTCACTCTTAACCCTTCAACAAGTCAAACACTTAGACACAAACTCGGCAACATCCCTCTTCATGTCATTCCACTAGTAGCGATCACTCAAATCTTTTTATATATTGTTTGCAGCTGGATGTATAGTATAAGCAGTATAATGAGCCTCAATCATCACTATCTTTCCCAAATCATTCACATCCATAACACATAACTATGACTTGAACCTCAACACATCATCATCACAAACCACAAAACTCAAAGCTTTACCCAGCTTCAACTCACCTCTGATCTTACTTAGCATCTCATCCTTTACTTGAGCTTCTTTAATCTAGTCAGCCAAATTTGCTTTAGCCTAAATATGAGCTAACAAAGTTTTAGAATCACTAAGCTCAAACCCAATCATGTGATCAATCAAACCATGTAGCTCCCTAATCAAAGGTTTCCTAACCTCTTAAATATAGGCCAAACTAACCCTAGACTTTCAGCTCGAGGCATCAGCAATAACATTAGCCTTGCCTAGATGATATTGTATGAAGCAATCATAGTCGCTCAGCGATTCTACCCATCTCCTCTGTCTCAAGTTCAAATCCTTCTGCTGAAAAATGTATTGGAGACTCTTATAGCCTGTGAAGATCTCACATGTCTCCCTGTACATATAATGCCTCTAAATTTAAGGGCAAACACAATTGCAGCCATCTCCAAGTCGTGTGTGAGGTAATTCATCTCATGCTTCTTCAGCTTCTTAAAAGCATAAGCGATTACATTACCATGCTGCATCAGAACACAACCCAAACCAACCCGTGATGCATCACAATACAAGGTAAAACCATCAGATCCTGAGGGTACTGATAGGATAAGAATGGTAGTCAACTTCCCCTTCAACTCTATTCACACTCATCCAACCACTGGAGCTTGACACCCTTATATGTCAACTTAGTCATAGGATTTGTTATTCTAAAAAATTGTCCACAAACCCATGGTAATATCTTGCCAAACCCAAAAGCTCCTGATCTTTGATAATGTGGTTGGTCTAAGCCATTGTCTAACTACTTTTACCTTCTATAGATTCACCTCTATACCAAACTTGAGCACCACGTGACCTAGAAACACCACACTATCTAGCCAAAACTCACTATTCAAGAACTTCCCACACAACTAGTGTTCTCTCAAAGTCTGGAGCACCAACCTCAAATGCTCTTCGTGCTCCTCCACACTCCTTGAATACACTAAGATGTCATCGATAAAGACAATGACAAACTTGTCGATAAACAGCTTGAAAATCATATTCATCATATTCATGAAGGTCGTTGGTCCATTCTTCAAACCAAAAGATAGCACTAGAAACTCATAATGACCATACAGGACTTGAAAGCAATCTTCAAAATATCCTCTTCTCTTATTCATTGCTAATGGTACCTAGATCATAGATCGATCTTAGAGAAATATTGAGCTCCCTGCAACTAATCAAGGAGATCATCAATCCGAAGGAGTGGGTACTTGTTCTTAATAGTCATCTTGTTCAGCTGCCTATAGTCTTTACACATTTGCATGGATCCATCCTTCTTCTTCACAAATAACATTGGTGCTCCCCAAGAAGACATACTATAACAGATGAATCTCTTATCCAATAAATCCTTCACCTCTTATTTCAACTTCTTCAATTTTATTGGTGCCAACATAAAAGGTTCTATCAAAATTGGTTTTGTACCTGGAACCAATTCAACACTGAACTTAATTTCCCTTTCTAGTGGTAATCTCGATAGATCCTCTGGAAAAACATCCACAAACTCCCTAACCATCAGAACCTGATCCATCCTCGAAACCTCTAAACTCAAATCCTACATATAAGATAGAAGCCTTGTACACCTTTTTGAACCATCTTACTTGTGATAGTTGAAAAGATGTTAGGCAGATATACAGACCCATCTCCATAAAACACAAATTCTTCTTCATCATCAAGTCTAAACATCATTGTCTTGTTCCTACAATCTACTGAGACATGATGCCTAGACAATTAATCCATCCCAATGATCACATCACACCTAACCATATCTAATATTACCAAGTCTACCAATAATATTCTACTATGTATCTCAATTTCACAGCCAATACACACATAATCTCCAATCATAATCTCCTCTAAAGGAGTTGACACACAAAGGGGACTTTCTAACACACTAGATTACTTATCAAAATGCATTTCGAAACAAGTAGAGACAAAAGAATGGGTTGCCTCAGTATCAAAGAGTACCTTAGCTTTGAAAAAACAAATAGGAAGAGATCCTGATACAATCGTGTTGAATTCCTGAACATCTTGCTAAGTGAGGGCAAATACTCAAGGCTATCATTGACTTGTTTGAGCAAAACCCCTACCACCTGCTCCCGCTGGTCGCGACCACCAAAACTTTGACCTCCTTAAACTACTAGTTATATTGGAGCTTAGAATGTAATAGCTAAAAAAGAAACATTAGGTGCAGCTAACTACCTATTCAGGCAGTTCTATAGAATATGATATGTCTATCCGCATAAAAAACAAACACCTCACTAACGGTAGCATATAGTACCAGAGTGTATGTTCCTATAGAACTAACAAGGAGGCCTATCCACTATACTCTAGGTGCTGATTGAATTGTATCGTGACTCACTATTTGACCACTTCTAAATGGATTGCCACCTTCTCGATCTGAAAAACCCAGCAAGAAAATTATCCCATGCTAGTACTGGTCCCAACAACCAGTCTGCCCCCTGGTGGGACCTGTATTTTACCTCTACTGAACTAAAGTCTGTTACATCACCTTCAGCCTTTGGCCATTATATCAGACTCTTTGTCCTCATTCTCATATGCCTCGATAACCCAGGCATGATCCATAATAGTTATGAAGGTCCTGAACTCATGAACCCTGATAGCCTTAAAGAGGCTACAAATAAGACACCTAACAAACCTTTTAATCTTCATCTCTTCAATCGAAATCATATGACTGGTATATCGAGATAAACGGGTGAACTTCACCTCATATTCTGTCATACACATATCACCTTGAACCAGCTACTCAAAAGCATAGGATATGGTGTCCCTCACGCTTTTTGATAGGAAACGCTCCAAAAACATATCCAAGAATTCATGCTATGTTATAGAAGGAGAATCAACCTACTCTTTCTCTCCTCTTAGAATCATACTAGTTAACAACTACATCTCCTTTAAGTCTAAAAGATGTTAAAATCATTGCATGATGATCTGTGCATCTCATAGCCTCATGTCTCCTCCACACCACATCCAAAAACTATTGGGGGTCATCAGAATCATCTACCCCCTTGAAAGTGGGAGGTGTCAACTTCAAAAATTTAGATAGTGGCACCTTTACTCCATGCACTGTCTGTAAAGACGCATCTCTGTTCTTTTTTCTCTTTTCCATGAGGTTAGCCACGGTTTGTATAGCCTGACCAATCCTATCCATATCACCACTAGTAGGAGGTGCTTCCCTAATGGATTTTTGATTCACATCCAGATTCTTATGTTCAAATCCTCCTCCTTCTACTGACTGCACATCTTGAGCCTCATCCTCCACATGTAAAGGCAAAGGTGGAGGTGGGGGGTTTCTGGACCTGCCCACTCGTCTTAGGTTCCTAAGCTGAACAAAAAAAATCTCATCCCGATCATTATAGCCTCGATCTCGACTGACATTCCCTACACATCTATTCCTCGGTATATTCCTAATAAGTGCACTTGTCAAAACAATAACAAAAATTCAAGGGGAAAGCATATACTTAGCAAAGATTTAAAGAATTTAAGGAATGAATGACAAGAAAGACAAGATGGATCCTAAGCTCCAAAATTTACAAAGTTTACAAAACAGAGTTTTAGTAAACAAAAGAAGTTTGATAAAAAGACGAGTTTTACAAACATGGTTGTGATACCACCTTTGTCACGAACTGATTTTCAAGTCTATGACTGGTAACACAAACGGGGTGATGAGAGGCACTCCACGTATGTTAAGCCTCAAAACATACTTATTTGAAGTAATGATTTTATAAAGCTAAGCAGCATGAAATCCAAATACTCAAACTCAAAATCCGTAATCATAACAAAACTAAAAAAGAAACTAAATGCATAAATCTCAACATAAAATAAATCCATATATATTGTAAAACATTTTTATATATGGAGTTAAGCTAGATTAAACAAAATTGAATAAAAAGAATAAATTAATAGCCTTGAGAACAAGCGGCATACCCAAGTTAAAGTAGCTGGAAGAACACAACCAAAGATCCTGTAACTGCAACGACACTAAAAACCTGAAGAAAAAAAAGCAATGAATGGAGGAGTGAGTCCAAACACTCAATGAGAGATAGTAACTATTATGCATGCTAACATACATTATGAGATACATGATTAAGGTTATACAAAGCAAGGTATATAACAAATAGATATATTCAAAAGGTCACAAACAAATGATGAACAAAGGGGGTATGCATGTCAGAATAACATATCATATTACTCTCATCCTACTCGTCAGCTAGGAAACATATATAACCAAGGTTGTTAAAATCGCGATTCAACTCGTAAAATCGTATGATTTTATGAGTCAATATAGACTTAATGTGCAAAATCGTTTAAAAAACTCAGAAATAGATAAAATTGAATTAAAATCATGTAAAATTGTTAAAATCAGGTGAAATCGCATAAAGTCGCGATTTCACCACCGATTTTACGATTTCTACAAAATCTAGTCTCTTTGATTAGAGAACATGAGTAAGAATAAAGAAAAACCAATCACAGTTAAGTACGTGTGTTTTAGACTATCTCTGTACTTGGTTTTGCAGCAAAGGACGTTTTTCTTACAGCATCACTCTTTTGCTTGCCACCTATCTTCTTTTATTTTGATAATATAGCATTTGCTTTTGTGATGGGATATTTTTTTAATTGGTGACTCTTTCTCCCTTGAAGAGTTAACAATATTCCTTGATGATTAATATAATTTGATAATGCAATGTAAGCCAAGGTGATAAGTATTTAGGAAATGTTTTTTATTTGAATAAAGAATTTGAATTTTGACCAAAATTAGAGTCATAGTAATTTATAGTTTTTTATTTTCAAAAAAATAATTTATTTTTTATTATTTTAAATGTTGAAATATTTGATAAAAATATTATAAATTTGAATTGTTTATTTAGGTTCATACAAAACGAAGAAATTATTTGCACTAGAGAAAAATGAATGACTTAATATTTATAATGTGCAATCTAAAATTGAATAATAACCAAGTCAAAAAATAAGCTGATGATTTTGGTGTAGAAGATGATCTTTCATCTTATGATGATTGGATAACCGAGGGAGAAAAACATTCAAACACTGATTTGCTTGGTGCTAATGAAAAGTTACTTAAATTATGTATGAATTTTTATTTGAATCATGTATTTTAAGATGCTTGAACTATGTATGAATTTTTATTTGAAACATGTATTTTAAGGTGTTTAAACTATGTATGAATTTTTATTTGAAGCATGAATTTTTTTTAATGTATTTTAAAATTCCTTACAATTTTATGATTTTACAATCCGAGTTTATTTTGCATTTTCCGTGCCGTGTCAAAATCGCAATTTTAACAACCTTGTATATAACTATAGGGGGATCAATCTGCACTATATTGACATCCTACTCGTTAGCTAGAAATCATAATATCATATGCACATAAGCTAACTACTCCATGTTAACATGGAGTAACTAACTACCCTCCATTAGTTTAGAGTTTCTGACAGTAGTCTAAATAGGGTAACAAGAATCATGAACTCAAATGAACAACTAACATGGATATAGGGTTCATGGTTTATCATTATAATTCACAATGCAAGCATGGTCACATTTGAACAAATATAAAGGATATATGGAACATGTTTATATCAAACAAGCATATGATGAGTATTTAAGAAGAAAAAATAATAATAACAATAACTGATCAAGCTTATATAATCAACAATAGCAATAATACTCATCATTTCATACCAATACATATATTTATATACAATGCATAATATTTATTATCTCACTCACCCAGAAAACAGAAGCAAAACGAATAAAAGACTCAAAACTAAGGCAAATGAATCACCAGGGTTCGACTAAAGTAGTATTGGCAAAACATAAATGAATAAATAGGAGATACTCAAAACAAAACAAAAACAAATTGAAAAATAAGTCTAAAAAAATATAAATGAAAACGTTATAACCCAATGAACTGGTTGACTAGATTAAACCAACTGATCAACCATTACAACACAAACCAACTGGTTTACCACCTCCTTAAGAGGTTAGTCGCCACAAGCTAACCAAACCTTTTGACTGCCTCTTTCTCTGGTTAATCATCTAAAATAGAAAAAACCTACCCCGCTACTGTTTCTCCAACCGGTCGATCGACCACAACCCAAATGATCAATCGCATCTTATATCCAACAATCGGTCAATCAGTTCACTTATTCCGGTTGACTACTTAATCAAGAATCCCATAAAATCCTAACCTATAGTCTATTCTAATTCTATCCAATCTCAATAACACATTCAGCAACATCAAGATATTTATATCCCAACCCCAAACGTCCAGATATATATTATAAAGCATTCTAACAAGTTTTCCATAATTGATTCCATCAAAAACATTCTAACCCCAAATTGATTCATCAAGCCCTAACATGCTAAAATTATTATTCATAATCGAAAAATTGAAGAGTTAGGGATGATCTTACCTTGTTACCAGTCTCGTAAACAACCCCAAACCAAAAAGCCTCCACACCCAAGCTTAAGGGATTTCACATAGAAAACACCAAAAGTCACACTACTTGTTTAAACGTTGTTTCTCTTTTACTGTACTTGATAACTTTTAATATTCTTTTATTATTTCAAAATAAAAGTTCCCTTGAATACTTGGGTTATGAGATGTTTTGGGCTCATAAATGGTCTTGAGACCATTAATGAAATGAAAAATATTTTTTTTGAAACATTAATGGTCTTGGGCCCATGAACCACAAACTGGGTCATACATTATTCCACTCAAAATAAATGAAAAATATTTTTTTAGAAACCAAGATCAAAAAATTTTTAAATTGAAAATATTTTACATTGATCAACTTTTTTAATAGTAAGCAAAATAACTTTACATAGGTAGAACTAGGACAGTGCTCCTCTTAGGAGCTTAACTTACATGGGTAGGACTATATAGAAAGAATATCAATCTCTAGCAAAAGAGACAGGGTGAAATTGTTGCCATAACCATATTTTAAAACAGAGAATTTGAATCCAAGGAAGAAGGACAAATACTAAGGCTCCGTTTGTTTGCTGGAAAGTTGTTTTCTTTTGGAAAGTGAATTCCTGAAAAGTGAATTATTTTTCGATGTTTGGTAATGTTATGAAAAATAAACTAGAAACACTTTCCAGTGTTTGGAAATGTTATGGAAAATAAACTGGAAAATAATTTATTAATGAATTAATTTTTTTCAAGTGTATCTAATATATATAAAATATTTAATATAAATATTTAATCCCTTACAATAAAAGAATGAAATCTAAAAAGTATAATGATGAATTTTTTCATTATATCCTATATTCATATATAGCTTATTTTATAAAATATAACTATATATGTCATATCATATTATAGAGAAATAACCTTGTGAAAATTTTTTTAAGTAAAACCTATTAATATTTTTTTTTCAAATTTAAAAGCTTAAAATAAGTTTTTTTTTTCATATGAAGAAAGCCAAATTACTTCATGGTAAGAGTTAGATATTTGGGTTTTTTTTTTTTGTATGAAGATGTTTTTAAAAGATAATTAAATACATAAATATTTTGATGGGTTTTTTGGATAAAGATTTTTTTTTAACGGATATAGGCAATTATCCCTTTAATATCCCTTTAATATATATCAAATAAGCATCAAGAAATAAATATAAATATCTAACATCAAACATAGTCATGCATAAATATTAAGTTTTGATGTCATATACATACATATTAGTTCAAATTAACAAACATAAACATGCTAGACCAAATTAAACAAGTTAACATACTTGTCAAATAACAAACATATACTTTCTTATCATAGTAAAATCATCTTAGTAAGCAGGCCTGTAGTAGTGTTGGTTCACAAAATTTTAAACCCAAATTTTTCTCAAATTAGCATTTTTTGCCATAAATGCTTTTGCCAACATTTCATTTGAGACCAAGTGATCAAATACATCCCCGAGAGTGATCTCATCAAAGCCTTCAATTTTCATCACTTCTGTATACAACGCATTAACATCAAGTTGATTTTTGCTGAGGCTTTGAATTGCAAATGCTACATCTCCAATTTGTTTAGACAACTTTTCAACACCATCATCTTCATACATGTGATTTCTCTTCCTATGTTGCCTCTTTTGTGTACTAGAGAAAGATGTCTCTTTTCCCTTAGAAGTTTCTTCATATTCCCCTTCATTTTCAATTAGAATTGATTGCTCTTTAGTGTTCTCTTCCAAGTTGACATCAGCATATGATTTGGCATAATTTCTGGTTGCCATGTCTTTTCCAACAACAATTATTATTGCTTCATACATATCAAGTTTTTTGTTAAGATATTTGTCATGATTGGAATGTGTCTGTTCATAAAGTTTAGAATATGCAATTTTTTAGTTCCTTGTATAACATTTTAGAAACAAAAGTAAATATAAAAATTACAAAGAGTATAATATTTATTATACCTTTACTTCTTCATCATATACATCTTTCAAAATTGTAATCATCTTCAAACAATCATCCCAGCCAAAGCCATTTTTATTTTTAAGTTTGGTTATTATTCCCCTTTTTTTTTCACAATCTTGAGATGATTGTCCACATACTTAGGCTTGCATTGCACGTTGAACTTTTGACTAATTTTTGTAGTCATCGTAACAAAAGATTCTGCTTTAAAGGTGGAAGAAGGTTTGCTTCCTTTAAGTGCGTCCTCAACTAATATCTCAAGTAACATGTGAGACATAGGCTTAGACCATGTGAAGTGCTTGCCCTTGCATTTTTCATTCTGTATGGAACTCATTTCTACAAAAAACAATGATAAATTTATACAAAATAAAATCTTACAATATTTAGATTTAATAAATTTCATATAATAACTACAATTACTATTTAAAAGAGAATACATAAAATACATAAGAAATTATAATAAAGTCAACATCTACTCCAAATACATAACAAAGTTAATACAAACTCAAGCAAGACATAATAAAAACAAACACATATAATTAACACTCAATTACTAGTTTCTTTGAGTGTTATAATCATTTCATATGGTTGATGCAATCATTTCTCTTTTTGTTATCCACTCCCTATTCTCTTCCCTTTCCTCCCGTTGACTTAAGATGATTGTTCGTCTAATTGGTTCACTTTCCGAACATATTTCTTCCATAAGAAAGTCATAAGAATCAACTCCCTTTATGTGATTATGAATAACACAACATGCAAGCACAACATCTACTTGTGTTTCATAAGACCAAAAAGATTTTTCATCAATTGATCTAAAACGACTCTTTAAAATACCAAACCCTCGCTCAATAATGGTTCTCAATGAAGAGTGTCGAAGATTAAAAAGCTCCTTTTCATTTTCTGGTGAACGTTTTGTAAACTCATTCAAGTGATATCGAATTCCACAAAAAGGAGAAATGATTCCTTTTCGAATACCGTAACCAGCATCACCAAGATAATATTTCCCTACAAATTAAAGAAAAAAACCTATTACTATCTTTATTTAATAAGACATTTTATATGTATATTGCATATAATAAATACTTTATTATATACCTTCTAGAATTTTTAGACCATTAGTTCTTGCATCACCTAAAACCCCTGAATCATGTGCACTTCCTTCCCAGCCAGCTAAAACATATATAAACTTCAAATCAAAAGTTATAGGTGCTAAAACATTTTGTGTTGTTCCTTCTTTTCGACCTCGAAACTTTCCTTGAATCTCAACAGGAACATTTGCAGGAACATGGGTACCATCAATTGCTCCCACACAATCCTATATAAACATGAAAAAGTAATTTATAACCTTTTCTTCTAGATGTAATTAATTAATGTATAAAAATATTGGTATTGTTCTCATACCTTAAAATAAGGATAGAATCTTCGATTATTCATTATCTCTGCTGGAATTGTATCCTATGTATCTTTAATAAGGTGTTTGTACAACTTAAGAGCTGATTTTAAAACAATTCTAAAGTAACGATGGATAGTTTCAACAGACCTATAGTATAGACCACTAATAAAACGAAATCTTTGGTTTTGTCCTACAATTTGTAAGAACACAATTATTTGCTCCCTAATAGACACATTTTGAGTTGATCGTAATAAGTCATGACTTGTGAGAACATCACACAATCTATATAAGACAACGGGTTTCATACGAATTTGTTTAACGCAATGTCTATCACCTCGATTCAAAATGCTGTCAATATAGAATTCTCGTTAAGCAATTGCATTTGTACGTGGTTCTCTTAGTATATAAATTCTATTTCTTTCTTGTTCAATAATAGCTACCCCTGTAGCTATCATAGTTACAGCTGCTCCTATACATGCTCTGCATGAATTATCTTACTATCCATAACATGAAAGTGAAGTTTTCTAATAACAAAACCTAAAAATTTGGGGAAATAAATATTAAAAAAAGCATATAAAATACTCACACAATCAATACAATAAATTATGCTCAAAGAAGCTGACAATGTATAATAGTTATGGCAATGATATCTGATTCCCTAAACAAACAAGGTCTTAAAATATATTATTTAAGACCATAAAATTCAATTTCTCGATGATAAAACCCTTTTGAAAATTATACAACTTATAAGTTCACAACAATCAATAGACATTGCGCAATGAAATCCATATAATTACCGGCATGGTCCCATAAATTTATTCATATATAACAAATATAATCAAACACTAATCATGAATTAATCAAAGCAAAATAAAACAAGCACATTTATAAATATAGCAAAATAAAGCAATAACTGTGGCAAAAATCATGCTTTTTCTATGGTGGAGGTGTTATCCATGTTTTTATGTTTAGGTTATGTTCTCTAATTCCCCTTAACTTCCTCTCGATCTCTGTTCTCTAATTCCCCTGTTCTCTCTCGGTTCTCTAATTCTCATTCCCCTGTTCTTTCTCTAATTCCTTAACTTCCTCTCTCTGTGCACAAAGAAGCAGGAAAAAGATCAAAGATTTAAGGGGCAAGAGGGCTAGACCTCAAAGACCTGCTCCTCCTTCCCAGTTCTCCTCCCTCTCTCCCCCGGCTACTTGTACTGATAACGCTGGGACTTGAAAAAAAAAGAGCAAGGGTTGTTCCTTAACACATTCACTGATTCCCCCCCTTTAACTTTTCCTCTCTCTCTCTTTATGCTTCCACCGAGCATAATCCCTCGGTCACTGATTCCCCCTTTTACTTTTCCTCTCTTTCTTTGTGCTCATTGATTCCCCCCCTTTTACTTTTCCTCTCTCTCTTTATGCTTCCACCCGGGTATAATCCCTTGGTTATGTTATGGAAACAGGAGTCTTTTTTTTAAGAGGGGAGTGGATAGGTGGCTGGATCCGGGGACGGGGAAACAGGGTAGGGACTGCTTTTTGATGGGGAAGTTTGGGGATTTTGTTATCTCTGAGTTTTTTTTTTGTTTGTTTGGTTACAAAGGTGAACTAGCCGAATGTGAGTAAGATGAAGAAGAAAACTATGTCATGGAAAAAATGTGTTTTTTATGGCTTGCTTGATGAATTTGGTTTGTTTAGTTTCTGTGAACTAGCCGAATGTGATGAGGTAAGATGAAGAAGAAAAATGTGTCATGGAAAAAATATGACAGGTAGCAGATTTATCATGGTTTGTTTGAACAGCATGGAAAAAAACACAGAGAAACACAGAGTTTTGTTCGAAATAGACACAACAAATTAAACAAGATCAAAGGATTTATGTCATAATTCTTACAGATCTAAACGAAGAAGATAAAAACATAAAGGAAATAATAGAGAGATATTTGAGGGAAAAAAATACTTGAAATAAGAGGAATATGCTTCAATTGTTCTAGAGATATGGTTCAATTGTTCCTAGTTCAATTGTTTTCGGAAAGAGACAAAGAGAGACAGGGATTTGAGAAGATATGTTTTATGTAAAGAAAGGAAAGTGTTTTCCTTTTCTTATTAAAAAGAAAACACTTTCCTGTGATGAAAGTTACTTTTTTCTTTTGACTGGAATTAACTTTCTTTTGACTAGCTTTCCGTATGGTTACCAAACATGGAAAAATGAGGAAAATGGTTTCCGGGAATTTGTTTTCCTAGAAACAAACAAGGCATAATACGGGCCTGCCTTGAAACTCAGCAACTCATACAATATATCATCATGATTCATTGTTTTGTTTACCCCAATAAGGCATGTTCTTTGAGTTAAATTAGGGAATTAGCATATAAAATTAAAAAAAAATGGGCTAATTAACATAAAAATAAAAAGTTCTAATGAAACAACATATTTTTTTAATGTTATGATTTAAAATGATGATATTTAATTAATATTATAATTAAGAAACACAATATTTAATTATATCACGGTTCAAAAACATATCATATAATTTATATTATATTTTTAAATCACAACATCAATTAAATTAAAATCTTGAAGAGAAAATGACTTGGAGCTACTTTGGCTTTTGGTTTTCTTGTTTGTATTACATCCAACTCCCAAGCGATCAGTCCATGACTTCCTTTGCTGGCTCATACTCCACCAAACGGGGACCGGCTCAATAGAGCACCTTTGGGCACTAGCTTTTCGAAACCAAGTTAGGGAATTAGTGACCAACAGCTTGAGAAAGCTTTTGGAGTTTTTGCTAGTACAAGGTAAGATTTTGGTGATAGATATGCACGTACGTAGCTAAAGTAACCATTCAGTATTTGTAGGATAAAAGCTACAAGCAAATTGCTACATAGCAAAAAAGTTACCAACAACAACAACTTAATTCAGATTTTCTGCTAGAATTTGAATTCATTCAAGTTGTGAACAAGTCAAAGAAGCATCGCTCCTACCAAACAAGAAAAGTTAATTACTGGCATGTGAAGAAGATACAAATTAAACCCAAGAGCCAAATCAATATTTGACCGAGAAAAAGAAAATGAAGTAGAGTACATTGCTAGCTAACTTAATTAACCTATAAAATTATATAGAAATGTTTCATGCAATTGAACTAGAATATAGAAGGAATGGGGAAGGACAAAGGAAAAGTAACGAGAAGGCATGCAGAATTTTACATAAACATTCGATTTATAATGAAAAGAAACTTTGTAGTTTCTTTTTTTCTTTTTTTGAATAAAATAATACAATAATCTTAGTAGGACAACAAATATTCTGTAAGGTTCTATCCTCCCAACTCCAGATTCCTATTTTTTCTCGAACCATTTCCTATTTTAACTCAAATTATTCCTATAACATAAATGCTTTCAAATCCCTTTCCATATTTTTCTTTCAATACTGAATCTAATCATAGATTTAGTCCTTCTTTCCTACTTTTCTTTAAAAAAATTTAATTTCTTTAATGTTGACACTATTCTCATGGGCTCAATTTTAAAAACAATTCATATAATCTTGTATCAAATATATAATTATCGTTTTTCTTTTGAGATTGAATGAGGTCAATTGACCCACATTTCATATTATGAATCTTAGCCAAAGCTTTATCGTTTAGATAATTTGAGTGAGTTTTAGAATGGAAATGAAATTATATGAATGATTTTAATCAAAATAAATTAAAAAAAATGTATTTTTTAACATGTAAAGAAAATGATTTAAAAAAAACAGTGGTGCTAATGGTGGAGAGTAGTTTGTATTTTTATTATTATTATTAAAATGTAGGATGGATTAATAGATCAAAAGAAAAAAACAGGGTTGAAGAACCAGCAAATTATAATATACATGTAAATATACACAGAAAGAAAAAAAAAACATGTAACCTAACAAACTAGTTACAGCAAGGCCAACCAAAAACGAGGCCTCTCAAATCATGAACAACGAGAACTATTAGGGAACAAACTCCCCATTAGAACAAGCCATGCAGGGTCAAATGGAGTCAGCCAGCATTGGTTAGGCTGAGAACCTTTTCAAAGAAAAGGTGCCCAGCCTAACCAACACGCAAAAGAACAAGGGAGAACTCAACATCCAAAACAGCAGTGAAAGAAGACAATGGCCAGCAATGACCAAAAAAGCAAGAGTTGCAAATGAGCCCATCACAATCAGCACAGGGAATAAGCATCAAGCATAACATAAGCCTGATCATCAGTCGATAAGACTCACCTGCCTGAGGGACACTAACCCAAAACCAAACATAAAGCCATATCATTCACAAACTTTAAAAGCTTACAGGTTCTTATCATGAAAATATAAGATAGTGTAGAACATGATCTAGAATTAGCAAAACATGAGGTCTGTTGGTGTGGTTTTGTGTTCAAAGATTCTCCTGTTTCTTTTCTTCCAAATCAATTAGTTTGTATTTTTAATATTGTGGCGGCGGCAAAAGTAGTAGTAGTAGTAGTAGTAATACATTTTCAAAACATATTGATTTTACTTAAGATTTGGTTCCTATATTTTTCTAGTTTTTCTATTGAAGCCTTGTACTTTTATTTGTATTGATTGAGTCCTTAATTAATAAACCAACACCTCAAACATCCCTCAAGCTCCTTAAAACACCAAAACTACCTCTATATCAAAACCACCTAAAAAAAACCGTATCGCCGCCTATATTGCCACCACAGCACCAAAGAACACTAACTCCACCTTTGGACCTCATGGGTTGATAGAGTGAAAGTGTCAAATTCAACAACCCGAGCTAAGATAGTCTCTTTTTCACAACAAGAGATTGGTACTATTTTTGGAAACACCAGATAATGTTATTGATTAGAGTACATTGAAATGAGCCCGATGCCTGGTAGGATTTTTCCTTGGTTATAGGATGCCCTACCATGCAGCCAACTCTATTACCTCATGAGTATGAAAGAATTGTGGTCTTGAGAGTGTCATAATGACACAACAAGGTTTCTTGATTTTTCATTACAAGACTGAAGATGATGCTCATCGGTTATGGAAAAGGGGTCGTGGATATTTGGGTGAAAGACCATTATCCTCCAACTGTGGCACCCTCACTTTGTTCTCGACAAGAATAAAATCTCAAAAGTGCCTACATGGGTTCGTATCTAAGGGTTACCTTATCTCCTTTGGAATGAAACAAGCCTAGGAATGGTCATTATCATGGTTGGAAGACCTTTATCTTATAAAGAACAAACACTTAATGGAACCTCACTTGATTATGCCCGAGTTTGTATTGAACTAGATGCCTTGTTGCCTATGGTTCATAGTTTCTAGCTAAAATACAGGTTATCTTCAAACCCTTTCATAGTTATGGTTGAGTATAAATGGAAACCATGAGCTTGTGTCACTTGCAAAGTATATGGGCACTTTTACAAAGCTTTAGTTGAGGCCCCATATCTCTCCAATAAGGATATATTGAAGATCTAAAATGGGGGTGATATTTTACATGCATGTAGGTCCCCAGATATTATTATCGATGAGGTTGCACCCCCTTCGAATGCAACTGCTACAATAAAATTAGCATCCTAAATAGACAATTCTACATAAACTGTTTGACCAGTTCAACCATCTTATGAACAAGACAATAGGTTGGACAAGGCAGGAGCTATGGGAGCTACTCTCCAATATATTGGTCAACCGGTTAAAATTCTTCAAAAACTAGTCAACCGGCTGAATGCTACAAGACCTTCTGCTTGAGAGGAAGTTTTGGATGATGATATTAGGTCGGATCAAGACTCAAATAGGAACTATTCTCAGCTTGAAAAGAACCAAGTGTATACAGGGGGAAAATCCAAACTTGCCAAGTAGTAGTGAGACTACAGATACCCCAGATACTATTACGACTTTAGGTGTTAAGTTTTAAAGATTGTTGATTCTATTTCTTACTATCTCTCCACTTCCTATTATATATGTTAGGTTGTCAAAATATTTAGGGTCTAAATGGTCTAAAAAAACATAAAGCAGTAAAGGATTGGATTAATAAGTATAATCTAACAAGATAAAGGGGTGGAAACAACTATTAATCCTTCATCATGACAGTTTATATCTAATGTCTTGGATATAGTTAATTGTTGTATTCTTATTGGTTGGGACCCGATGGTATATAGTGCCTTTTTGATGCATTCTTCTATTCAGTGGATAACTTGTGAGGTGTCTAATTTAGTTGATGAGTGCTCTTTTATTATCACTTTTATTTATGGAATCAATACGTTTATAGGGCGTCAAGCCTTATGGGATTGTTTTTCATATCATGCTATCACATTTCAATGTAGACCATGGCTTATTTTGGGAGACTTTAATGCTATTATGAGTGCTTCTAACAAATGTGGAGGTGACCCTACCTGGCATGGGCACATGAATGACTTTGTCAATTATGTATAGACAGTGAAACTAGTTAAAGTTCCTTACTTAAAATTAAGGTACATTTGGCATAATGGATAGCTTGGTAGGGGTACTATTCTTAAAAAACTAGATTAGTTATTTAGTAACTCATGTTGGTTCTCTATTTGGCTAACTACTTGTTCGGAGTTTCTACCTAGGGACTCTTTAGATCATAGTGTTATGGTTGTCCAGTTTGGCATTCCTCTTTCTAAGGTAAAAAAATAATAAGTTCTTGAATTTATAGGTTGACAGGGATGATTTCTTGGGTTTAGTTGTGGATATTTAGCAGATTCTAACAGATGGTAACCCTATGTACAGGCTTACCAAGAAGCTAAGTTTGTTAAAGCCTAAGTTGAAGTTATTGCATCGCAAACACACTGGCCACATTTCTAATCAAGTAGTTCAAGCAAAGACTAAATAGGCTGAAGCACAAATACTTCTTTATGGTTCTCCTCAATCTAAAGAGTATTAGAAGGAAGATGGAGATCTTTCTTGGGAGGTTTTTTACAATTAGAGTTCTCAGATTCAGTGGCTAAACTTGAGAGATATAAACACCAAGTTCTTTCACATATCATTGCTTCAAAGATAGGTCAAGAATAAAATTCATTTGTTCATTGATGAGACAGAGTCTTGAGTTCAGGATTAACAGGGTTTGGTTCAGTTGTAGTCCCTTACTTCCAGGGGCTACTTTCTACACACTTAGCCACCATTTGAGAGGATACTTCCTGATATTTCTATAGTAGGATTCCTCCTGACATTATACTTACTTTAGAGTTATACATTACAAATGATGAGATCAAGAAAGCCTTATTCTTTATCCCGGATGATAAGGCTTCTAGTCAAGATGGTTATACTTCTTTATTCTTCAAAAAAAGTTGGGATATTATTGGTAAGGACTTTATTATTGTTGTGAGGTACTTCTTTGATTCCTATACTCTTCCTAGGTGTGTTAGTGCTACTAGGACACCAAATTTTTTAAAAAAAAACAATTGCTTAAATTTATATTTTTTTATGTTTTCAGATCGTTTTGATGTGCTGATGTCAAAAATAATTTTAAAAAAGAAAACATTATTTTAATTCATTTATAAACGAAAAGCACTTTGAAAAGCAACACTACCATACTCTCAAACACACACTAAGATTGCTTTGGTTCCTAAGATTGAAACACTCACCACTATGAATGACTTTAGATTTATCTCATGTTGTAATATAATTTACATATGCATATCTAAAGTCCTTGTATAGATTGAAGGGGATTTTTTTTCATATGTTATCTTGCTCAGACGACCTTTATTCTAGGTAAGTAAATATCGGATGTCATCTTGTTGACTCAAAAGCCACTTAGCTAGTCTTATACCTACATGTGCTTTGAAAATAGATATTAGAAAATATTTTTATATGGTTAGTTGGGCGTTTATCCTAACAATGCTAAGAGCTATTGGAGTGCCTAACTTCATGGTTATAAGGATTGAGATACGCATGTCTACAGCTTATTTTTTAATGGTCATGAATGGGGAAAGTCACAGCTTATTCCCATCTTTTAAGGGGCTTCTGCAAGGTGACCCTTTATCTTCTTATTTTTTTGTTCTATCCATAAAGGTTTTAGGGAGGTTTCACAGAACTAGAGCATCTGATACCACTGGCAATGTCAACAGTCTGTCATTACTCATTTATGTTTTGCAGATGACCTTATCATTTTCTACCAAGCAAATATAGACTTGATTATGATTATAAGGAAGGCTTTAAATGATTTCGCTAGGTTATTTGGACTTATTACAAGTCTAGAGAAAAACCATGTTTTCTTATTGGAGTTTATGTGAAGCTTTAGGCCTCTTTGCAAACTTTTTCAGGTTTCAAGTTGGGTTCTCTGCTAGTAACCTAACTAAGAGTCCTATTGATCTCTACCATACTGACACATAGTGATTGTATGCCTTTGATGGATTAGATTCTCTCCAGGATTAAGTTGTAGATTTCAACTTCTCTTACTTATGTGGACATTTTTAATTAATCAAACTTGTTCTCTTTTCCATCCAGGTATACTGGTGTTCCATGTTTATTCTTCCCTACTCTCTTATTAAGAGGATTGAGAATATACTAATTACCTTTCTCTAGAAGGGTTGTCTCTTTCCCATTCAGGGGACTAAGGTAGACTAGGATTCAGTTTGTTATCCTCTTAAAGAGGGAGGTCTGGGGATAAAAAGGGTTAGGATTTGGAATGAAGCAGTTATTCTCAAGCACATTTAGAGACTTCTTTCAGAGAGATCATCAATTTGGTCAAGATGGGTTCATAGTGTCTTACTCTGGGGTAGATCTTTTTGGCATGTCAGACCTCCTTCAATTTCCTCTTGGTCCTGGAGGAAGATCCTTCTCAGTAGAGATTGGTGTATAGGGAGATTTATCTCATGTATTGGTGATGGGATTGTTACTTTCTTATGGTTAGACTATTGGTTGTCGGGTTGCAATACTAGATCACTATATCCAGAAGGATCATCCATCAAGGAGATTTTCTACCGACTTGGCATGGGAGGTTCTTAGAGACATGAGATTCGCAGATTTTATGCATCACCTCCTCTAGTTTCTAGGTCATATCTTGAGACATTTTTTTATCTTATGACTTGCTTCTTTGGGTCGTCTACAAACAATGGACAAACTCCATACTAATCGGATCATCAGCTCCTCAATATGTATCCTTTATGACTCGCATATTGAGACACACAACCATCTTTTCTTTTAATGTCCCTTCTCTACTTCAGTTTTGGGGGCTACCACGAGCACGACTCATATAAGTTGGCCTTCTATGACATGGCTTTGCTTTAATGGACTTATATGCAATATAGGCAAAAAAAGGCGTTCCCACATCTACTTGCTCGATTAGTCTTCTCAGTTACGGTTTACTAAAATACCAGATTACAGCTGTTCTCAAGTCCATACGGTGTCTTTCAGAGTCATAAGGTACCTCTAGTTTGTTATCCTTCGAGTTCCACTTAGTATATTTGATGTTTTTACATAACTGATCAACTGGTTCTAAGTTTTCAATGAACTGGTTGATCGGTTTCACAATTGTTGTCCTAGCAGTCTTGTTTTGAAAAAAAAATAGTTTTATTTAGCGTTTACTTTTATCCTACTGCCTAAAGACAAATGGATCTGGGTTACGGGATGATGTATATCTTGGGATATGTTGTTTGTATTTTTGTATAGTTTTTCCTTTTAATACAATTACACTTATCCAAAAAAAAAAACTTTTCTATCATATTACAAAGTCCAATACTCGACACTTGTTTTTTTGTGAGACCTACAAACCTAATTAATTAAAATAAAATAGTTTTTATGTTATTTTTATTTTTATTTTTTGATTCTTTTAATTATATAATTTCATAAATAAAAGAGTTACTTTAATATAAAGTTGTTATATAGATATATGAACTAACAACCTTATTTATCTTTACAAAATAAAATAAAGAATAATTAGGCTCAATCAATACAAATAACGGTTAAGAAGTTTCAATTATAATGATGATGATATAGGTTCAACTGAGCCCATATTGGGCTTGGTTTGATTCCTTTTAGGTTTAGTTTGAGCATGGTCAAACCAAGCCCAACATGGGGTTTCATTTGACTTGATTAAACCAAACCAAACCGAGCCTATTTTAAGCTCGGGTTGACTCCTTTTAAACTCCCAACTAGGCTCGTTTTAGGCTTAAGTTGACTCCTCTTGGGCTCAGTTTGACCACAGTCAAACCTAGCCCAAAATGGGATTTGGTTTAAGTCGATCAAACCAAACTCAATTGAACCCACTTTAGACTTGAGTGGACTCCTCTTGCGCTCGATTTGATAATGGCCAAACCTAGCCAACTTCGGGCTTGGTTTGACTCCTCTTGGGCTTTGTTTTTTTACAAGAACTCTATGTGGAAAAATAGCAAAAAAATAAAATTGTCACCTTAGTGGTTCATATATTTTTTCTAGATATTTTCCTATATATTTTGAGGTTTTCCCGACTATATATTCCATGTTTTAACAAGAAAGGAAAGGAAGATTTTTATATGAACAATACAAAAAACCACTTCTTGATAAATTCTCATACAATATATTTTCCAATAAAACCCTAAACTAAGTTAAGCGTTAGAGGTTTATTTTGCAACGGACACCCACCTTCTACCCAAAATTATCCGCAAAGAAAGCCAAGGTTCAATAAAGTTTTTTTCTCAACTTCATCAGTGGCGTTGCTTGTGGGAAGTGAACAAAAGTCATGTTCATTTCCTATTATATCTTTCTTATCACTTAATATACTTTATCATAAAGTTTCATGGTGGATAACTCTGAAACACCAAGAGGAAGAGTTACTAACATCCAACCATCTTCATCACCTCCTATTAACCTCCAACATCTTGCACAACAGATAAGAGCACTCACTAAGGTTGTACTAGCTACCCAGCAACAACTCATATCTCTCTTTATCTATCCACATAGCACTTCAGATGATGTATAACAATTTACTACTCATGTTGTTAGTACATCAATTGCACATCTTGTGCAACGACAACTTTAATTTCAAGAAAAGACTACCCAGAATAAAGTGGTAGATAGCCGACACCATACTTGTATCCTCGTTGGGAACAGATCATGTCAACACGAAGAACCTTCTCATATAAGGTCATCTAGATATGATCTTTATAGATCAAGAGGCAAGGCCCAATTCTATAGCTTTCAACCACGAGCTTGTTCTCCTCTAGAGTCTCACTCCATCATTCCAAAACCAAAGAGGCAACATAAAGACAAAGATAAAATAGACTCAATTTAGGTGAGATGGTCACCACAATGTCATAGTGTATTGAACACATGCCTCCTTAGAGACTTTGTAGCCAACAAAATAAACTTGGATAACTAGTATAGATTGTCAGACCCAAGGAAATATGTTCGGAACATGAGGAATAGTTTGGAATTGCTGGTACAGGATTCAAAAGCCATGTGCAAGGTCTTTCCAACTACATTTCAGGATTCTATACAAGCCTGGTATCATAGCTTGAAACCTGGTTCCATATCCAGTTTTTCATACTTGTATGACAAGTTGATCACTCATTTCAGTACGAGCATTCCTACCAAAAGATTCAACTGAAATTTTCTCCATTATTCAACTAGAAAAAGAAAATGATAGAGCCTATCTAAAGAGGTTTAACAAAGAAATGTTACACGTGAAGAATTTGTTTAAACCCATCACTACTAAAGCCCTAATCAATGGGGTCTACAACTATTTCTTGTGGAAAATGTTATACGCACTCTCTAACAAAAATTTCCTTAGCATCAAACACACGATGGAGAATTACATAAGGGTGGAGAAGATAGCATGATTAGACAAGGTCACCCACCTTTTCATATACAAGCAGATTCTTTAGCACGCCATCAATCTCGAACAAGAACATCAAAAAGAAACACCAAAAAATACATCTATAATTGTTTGACATTCCCCAAGCTCATAACCATACCTCTAATCACACCCTTTCATGAATAAAGATGTTAATTGTTATGTAAGAAAAAAGACTTTTATAGCACTCACCTCCAATGAAAGGTGCTTCAGGCATAAGGAACTCTAACAAGTTTTATTTTTTTCATTATGAAAATAGGCATGACATTGAAGAGTGCCACACACTCTAAAAAGGGATAGAACGATTGATCTTCATGGGTCACCTATGCTAATTTATGAGAAAAGAAAAACAACTAAAGCTAAAAAGAGAAGTTTGTGCTGCATGAGATCAAATAATCCATGGATTACCTCCAGATTTGAATCTTTACCTTTTCAATCTTTCAATAAAATGGTATTTTTTTAACACAGCTAGTACTATGCATAACTCGGTTTACTACTAACCAAGCTTCATAAAAATCAGTGTACTATTCCATGAATAGCATTATTGGTTAATGACTTGTAAATGATAGGAAGTGTAAACAATCTTCCAATCACAAGTATATCTATTTTTTTCAGGTCCCCGTAACCATTGTCTCAAAGTCCTTGTGACCACAATTTCTCCAGGTTTTAGTGACCATTATCTCCAAGTCTTCGCGATCAACTTTCTCCAGGTTCCTATGACAAACTGTCTCCACGTTCCTATGACAAACTGTCTCCAAGTTCCTATGACTACAATTTCTCAAGTCTCGGTGACCTCTATCTCCAGGTCATTGTGACTAGTTATCTCCAAGCCCCCATGACTAACTGTCTCTAGGTTCTTGTGACCAAATTTCTCTAGATCTCCATGATCATTGTTTCAAAGTCTCCATGACCACCATCTCCATGTCCTTGTGAAAATTGTTTCAAGCTCCTCTTGACCAACTACCTTCATGTCTCTATGATTACTATTTGTATATCTCTATATCAAACATTAATAATAATCTCCCAACATGCAACCATTCAAAGGTATGCCTATACAAATGACATTTTTGTCCAAGCATAGCCATAAAGGTAAACTCTTATATTGTAAGTATCCCCCCCCTCTATAGTTGGTTAATGTCTTTCAAACATATATGTTTACAAGACTTTAGAGGGGAAATGATGGTACGGTTTCAACCAAGCCCACATGGGTCTTAGTTTGACTCCTTTTGGGTTCAGTTTGACCATGATTAAACCTAGCCTAACGTGGGGTTTGGTTTGACCGGGTCAAACCAAACCCAATTGAACCCATATTGGTATTGATTTGACCACGATCAAACCTAGCCTAAATGGGGTTTGTTTGACCCGGTCAAACCAAACCTAATCGAGCCTATTTTGGGCTCGGGATTGACTCCTCTTGGGCTTGGTTTGACCATGGTCAAACCTAGCCCAAATGGGGTTTGATTTGACCTGGTCATATCGAATCAAATTAAGCCCGCTTTGGGCTTGGTTTGACTCATCTTGGACTCGGTTTGACCACGATCAAACCTAGCCAAACATAGGACTTTGCTTAACCCTATCAAATCGAACCTAACAAAGCCCAAGGGCTCGATTTGACTCCTTTTAGGCTTTTTCTTTTTTTTTTTTTACCAAGCTACAACCTATGTGGAAAAATTGAAAAAAATTAACTACCACCTTAGCGGTTCATATATTTTTTTTCTATATATTTTCCTAGATATTTTGAGGTTTTCTTGACTATATATTTCATGTTTTAACAAGAGAGAAAAGAAATATTTTTATGTGAACAATCCAAAAAGCCACTTCTCGATCAATTCTTCATATAATATGTTTTCCTATAAAACCCTAAATTAACTTAAGCATTGAAAAGTTATATTGTAAAAGACACTTACCTTCTAGCCCAAAATTATATGCCAAGAAAACCAAGGTTTAAATAACAGTGATCAAATATTAAAACCCAAAAACATATTAAATTCCAACTCTCATCTTCATGTCTATTTCTTCTAATCAAACACTTTAAAATGAACTTTCTTTCCTTTTCTTGTTAAAAAATAACAAGCTAGATTTTTTCCTTAATATGGCTTACATATAGATATAGAATCAAGTCTTGTACAACTATTAGACTGGTTAGAATATACATAATTTCCAAGAATATGATAATTAATACAATATTATTATACATTGAATTTCATAAGAAATTTGTCCTACACAACAGCAACTTTGACATGGTAGAATGAATTGAGACTAATTATGCAATTTCTCCAAAAAAATATGCATTATTACTTCCTCTAATCTCCAAGTCAAAACAAATGGAAATGGAACACTCACACAAAACAACAACAAACCAAGTAACAAAATTAATGTTAAACAAAAACAAACCGGCAAGCATATTCATCCATTAGCATGATGTAAAGCTATCCTGTACTAGAGAAGCAATTATGGTAAAGCATTTTATCCTCCCCACCCCCAAAAAAAAAAAAATATATTCCAATTTCCGACAAATCATGTCCTCGTCCATGGGAACTAGGGCCGCTGTGTTGTCGTATAAATAGACATCTCTTGCAAGATTATTGTGAAACTATATTCCAGGAAATAAAAGAGTAAAGAACCTTGTACCTAGTACTTTCCATTTGTCTATCAAGAGAAAGAGATGTCTAGGTACGGGAGGGAAGTTCTTTACATTTGTAGGGGCTAAAGTGCTCCTTTTAGTCCAATATGGAGGGCTGAGAAGCTGCTAGAGCTGCCATCTCATGCATTTAGGCAATGCTTAACATTTGGCAAAGAGGTTTAAGCTTGGCCAGGTGCATGGTGTGGGAGCAACTCCTTCCGCATGCTTTGTTCGCCCAATGGACTGAAGGGAGCTCCTGGTTTTACCACGTGTATGTGTGTGTGTCTATATATATCAATTGCATGATTTTCCAGTAACCTCCTTCATTTCATTGTCTTGAATAAAGAAAATGGAACTCTTTTAACTTTGCTATGGCTTGATTAATTGGTTTGTTTGGCTCTATGATCCTGCTGTTCATATACATGCATGGTCTAACTTGATCTGTTTTTTTTTGTGTTTCCAGGGAAAATGTGAAGGACAGATTATTTTATACGCAGCAAAGACACCATGCTATGCTTCCTTCCAATTGCAATGGTTTTGAGAAGAGGAAGTCTTTCAGGTCCAACTATTCTGAAAGCATTGAAATTAAACAGTCATTTTCTTGTTGTTTTTGAAGCTCAAATATTTCAAGTTAGCTGCATTTTGCAGAAGCTGAAAAAGTCCTCTTCAATTGTCTCCTTGATGAGAAAGCGATGTTTGAAATCGTGGATGATCTCTCTCTATTTTTTTTTTTTTTTCTCTTTCACAGAGTAAATTAATGTGCTTCCAAATAAATCTTCTAAAAGAAATGCTTCTTTGGCATACATCTTTGTCTTTACAGCATACTTTGGCGTACATCTGAAGCCAGTGATGTGATGACAAATGCCCACATGAAAGACTCATAGGGCCTCCATTTTCGTCAAACTAGCTCAGCCAGGAGCTTCAAATTTTGGATCAAAGTTATCTGATCATACCAGCATGCAATGTCTAGGCTGATGAACTAAGAGTTTGATCATTTGTTTAATTAAAAGTGTACGCGCCAACATGTGTATAGTTTAGAGGTACTTCAGGGAGTCAGATCTCAAATCAGAGTTTTCTTCTTCTTAAAATCTTTAAAAAGAAAGAAAATGGATTTTATACTTCAGTAGTAACAATCATTATGTTCATGCCAACAAGTTCGCTGACATGATAATCAGTAAATCAACAAGTTTGCTATATATATTGATGTAAATAAGTTAACATATTGACATATCATGTTACATTAACATAACGTATTTGGTGTGGAAAAGTTACTGTAATCTTATATTATAACAGTGAATTAATGATTATATCCTTCAAGAAAAATCACTCACAGTTTTTCGAGGGTTAAATAGTCTTTTTGCCAGGTTCATTTTTCATTTTAGATTTCATTGGATAACTCAATTTTTTTGTAATTTTTTATACAATGCAATTATTTCATTACCTTTAAAAGCCAAAAAAAAAATTAACTATGGTCTAAGGGCTTTTTAAAAAAAAATTTAACCATGCACGGTGTAACTGCTCTATTGTCTTTCGAGTATAAAAAATCTTAGACTTGGTTTTAGGGGCATATTCATGATTTCATATTGGTTTTTTTTTTTTTTTGACAATAATCATGTGATTCTAACGGTGATTTGGCAATTTAAATAAATAAAAAAATGCTAGCACATTCGTGGAACGTACTAGCAAGTGAGTCACCTAGTCGTCTTCGAGCGGCGTGTGTGGTGGCTCACGGTGGTGAAACAATGACTTTCTTGGTGTTTTTTTATTCACAATTATGTGGGCTACCTTCATAGGTGGCGGCGCGTATGGCTTAATTCTGAACGGTTAGGCAACGGTTGGCTTTTTTCTTTTCTATTTTTTTCATGGTTTTTGTGTTTGCCCTTGCAATATTTCACAACATCCTTTCAATTTTTTTTCCTTAGGATTTGGTCCTTGTTCTATTTATTGATTTTTAAAATTTGAATTAATTTATAGAATTGAATTGTTTTTATCTCATCCTTAATTAGTTTTTTTTAATTTTAGATTTGATTCTTTTTTTTTAATTATTTATTTTATCTGAGATAATTTTAGAATTGATTTTTTTTTATAATGTCATCCTTCTTTATTATATTTACATATCAAATTATATCCTCATTCTTTTTATTGCTATTTTTTAACCTTGGTAAGTTCTTAAAATTGATTTTTTTTTTAATTTCTGCCTTCACCATTAAATTAAGCTTCTTAATCAAGCTCAAGTCTAGAATTTAACGGGTTGCAAATTTTGAGAGATTAACTCAGGTTTAAAAGATTTGCCCGAGTTCATTTCTTGTTTTTTTTTCTTGTTTTAAACTTATATTTTTTAATTTTATCATTTGGCATTTGATTGAATTGGATACTAGGCTCTTTAATTTTACTTTTTTTCTTTGTATACGATTTTTCACTACTTTTAAAAAATGACCTAGGTTATCTTAGGTCTTTTTACATTTTATTTCTTTATTGGATTTAGCTTCTTTTAAAAGAAATCTTTTTTTTAAATTAATTACTCAATATTTATTTTTACAAAAATATATTGTCCAGTATGTTATCATCTCCATTTATTGTAACATATTAAGGTCGGAAAATAATATTTAATCCTCAGCGTAGCGTGAGGTAAAACATCATTTTTTTTAGGCTCATGTTTTTTCAGTTTTATCCTTCAACATTTGATTTATTTGTAGATTGGGCTCCCTTTTTTTTGTTTCTATATGATTTTTTACTAATTTTAAAAATGACATGAGTTATCTCGGGTCTTTTTATTTATCGTTAATTGTATTTTTTTAATCATATTATTAAATTAACTCAACTTAATGGATTTAATCAGGTCAATAACAAAGTCTTGAATTTGTTTTCTTTTTTAAAAAAAGCACCGGTATGAGCGGTGTCATATTGCAAGCCACCGTTCTAGCTTCGCTCGAGTTATTTTATTGGATTTTTTTTTTAATTGAATGTTTTTTTCATTTCAAACCTTTAATATTAGGTTAATTTGAATTGAGGTTTCTAATTTGTTTCGATTTAGAATTTATAGTGTTATCACGAGCTTACGCCCTGAATTAAGAGTTATTGAGAGTTTCGTAGGTTAAACATGGTTGACTCTAGTTGACCTTATGTTTTAGCGTTTCAATATTAAAAAAATATATATATGGCATCTAATGTATCATAATCTCAATATTTTTAAAATCTTCGTTCATTATACATCAAAGATTTGACTTTCTAGTATTTTTCTATTTTTTATGAAGTTTAAAAAAAAATCTGACCCGGGAAAAAGAACTAGTAACAACTAAATGTTGAATTGTTGACGACATAGCTAATGGTGTAAACATGTTCCCAGTTCAACATTGCCATCGCGGGCTCACAGTACATAGTTGTGCCCTCTGTATTCACTGCAGCCAAGTAAAGCAACACATGTAGCCAACAAAATTTGGTTCCAGAAAGAGAAGTATGCTATACAATTTGGACCACGTACCTCTACTTGTTTTTCTTCTCGTTCACAAAATAGAGGTTATAAAACAAGATGGAAACCCCATTAGAATGGAAGCAAATCTATGTGTTGAACGTTCTTCTAACTAGTTTACACATTGAAGCAGTTTCATTTTAGTTTCGAAAATTTATAAAAGCACAAGGCACTGCAAATCATGGACAATCACACCCCCAAATCATCCACATCAAATCCAAAAATCGAGACGATAGCCCACAATTAGGCGTTCGATTGTTAAAAAAGATCCCAACAGGGGAATACAGGCGCTCAGCAAACATGTTTAACCACTTCCATTCTCACTTTTGTTTCTTATTATAGAGTCCAAACATGGGTCAATAAGAATGAGATTATAACCTTTTTTTTCCCTAGGTGCAACACGTGGACTGAGAGTGCACCATCCCTCAAGCCCAATATCCTGCTTTTAGGAATTCAGCACGAAGACAAAGCTCTGTTACAATCTTGGACAACGCCATGGGCGCCACCTCGCCGCCGCCTATGAATTCATGTCCAGTAATGCTGTCGAACAGAACAAACTACCTTTCAATCCAATAGTTGAAAAGGGGTGTGAAAGCTTGGATCTCAAGAGGGCCCTAGAATTCCCAATGATTGAAAAATTCCAATGTGTCGTTCTCGTCCATCATAATCAGCAACTTCTTGACAATATACAAGGTCATAATCCATCACAGAATTAAACAAAGGCACACAATGACAGGAAAATTTATTGCGTTATCTGCGTTACTTTCATTCATTGATCCTGTCTGAATCATCTGCAGTATTTTGATGCTAACAATTAAAACGATGGAAGGTGAAAGCCAAAGCCATTAACATCTGGCCTCTGCACATTACAGGTAAGGCAATTAAAAAAACCTATAGATGATAAGGGTCAAATAAAGAAAAACAGCCACGCATTAAATTAATATAGAGGCCCAACTACCCTCCACTTCAAGTATCAACCTGCTCTCAAAATCAGCCACCTGCGAGAAGGAAGACAGCTTATTTACCCTACTGTTGTAAAATTATGTTAATTCCAATGCATAAAAACATCATGGATACCAGAAGAAAGAAAATCTCCGTGCATCATGCTAAGCAAAAAATTCCAAATTCAGGACACTGAGCATGTAGAACTGTAGACTAGTAATTGTTTCATTACTAAAACCAGATACCAGCAAATTAAGGATGAATTTCTAGAAAGAAGCAGCTGCATCTGTCTATACTGACAAGGAAATAACAGGAAGAAAGTTACCCCAACATATAACTGAGAAATAGACAGATGTATCTAGTAAAAACATATAATTTGGCATCAAATTCCTTCAAAGAGCATGAAACCAAAAAACAATAACAGGAGGAAGTGGCACCAGTAACATTATTAACAGCTAATTGAGCTCTGTTCAGAATTAGGAATCTTTTATTCTTGATTCTGTACACTCTTTTTTTTCATTCAGCTTCTATAAAACTCCCAAATAACTAGAATCCTTTCTAACTCCACTTCACATTAACAAGATCAAATTCAATCAATCTATTTTAAATGTTAGGCCTAACTCTACCCCGTCCATCACATCTACCAGTATACCATACACTATCATTGAGGTGGCTCTTTAATCAGTTCAATAACATTGGAATTGAGCATGATCCGGCTGAATATTGCTGCAGAAATTTCTCCTCATAATGAATTTAAAATCCCAACTCTTGATTTCCCCTAAAGCTAGTTGATGCTAAACCAATTGATAAATAAAATCAACAAAAAAGTCCACAAGAACCAATTCTCTGAAAACTCAATTTATTTGATCAATCAATATAGAAGGCCAAGCATAACTTAAATGTCTAACTAAAGTACTATTGTAGGCACCATAGGGAAAAGGAATGAAGAAGGTCTGGTAGTGAGTAAGAAATTAGAACATAAAAAAACCCCAACTCCATTAGGTATAGGAAAGTAGACTTGAATGGCACCTGCTTTAACTGCTGAATCGTAAATAATATTAATAAAATTTTAAAACTATTAAAATCTAGAATAATTTCTCTTCATTAGCCAACGTAATTTCTCCCCATGACCTCCCACTAACTTTTGCATATTTTCT
>Ga0325414_1000127_pt1 | contig 47331 bp, 23 predicted proteins | sample PopdelMetagenome_8_FD_206183 | JGI IMG/M metagenome (GOLD analysis project Ga0325414, IMG submission 206183) | Populus deltoides microbial communities from Bellville, Georgia, United States - Leaf-PdKOR-R3 | ecosystem: Host-associated > Plants > Phyllosphere > Phylloplane/Leaf | place: USA... | reverse complement strand
AAATTGACTTATCAAAGAACAATGATCTTAATAACGTCTTCCTTGTACTTCTTGTTCGCAATTTGCTAACATTGAGTGAGGGTTTAAATTCCAATATTATTGATGCATTGGTTCAAGGTCATCGTTGTGTTATGCTTTCTATCTCAAATTGAGATTGTGTTCAAACTTGTTTGTGGATTTCTGGATCTTATGTCCATAGAGTTCACATCATATGTGGTTACTAGTTGTTTTCCTTACATGGTGACTAGAGTTATTCATGGACCTCGGTCACATTTACCTCATGGAATATGATGTTATAATTGCCTTGTGGTGCATAAACTTGCAGTTTAATGATGGAGAGCCTCGTGGTGAGTAAAGAATAATATTCATGAGAAATCAGTGCTCGTCTCATAGAAAGTGACACAAGCATGTGGAGAGCGGAATTGCACACGTTTTGTGATAAGCCATGTATCTTAGTCATTATGTCGTGCCATTAGCAATAAAAATGGTATCTACTCTTTATAGAAAAATTTGATGTGTGCCCGTTCTGACTTCTCAAAACTAAAAAATTACATTAAAACATGTGTCAATAATTGAGAATTTTTTATGGTATTAGGCTGAAATCAAATAATTTTCCATGGTCAATATCAGAGAAAAAAAGAGGGATGGTCCATGCAGTCGTTTGGGCTGCTGGGCCAAATAGGCTGCTTCAAGGCTTGCATAAGGCGGAGCTGCCTGGACCAAAAGATGAGCTACGTTTCTCAAAACATGTGTTCTGTTCTAGTCTACTTGTAAGTGTAATATTTCCTTTCAACTCGGCAATTATTTTTTGTTTCGTTTCTCAAAGCCTTTGCTTCAATTTCGTAACAAAATCACAATGTTGACATCAGTTTTGGAAAAGAAAATTTAAAGCAAAAAAAAAATATTCAGGTGTTGGTGATTGGTGATGTCTTTTTAAAAAATAGATTTTAATTATAAATTAAATGTTTTTTTAATCTAATATTATGAAGGAAAAACATTTGATCTACCTAAATTAATATATGAATAATCATAAAAAAAAAACAAAATGAAAAACTCAATCATGAATATGCGATAAAAAATAACATTTGTTTTTTTTTTTAAATTAAGTCAACAAAGCAAACTCGCTATGCAAGTTATATGCGTAATTGGTTTCAATAATTTTTTTATTTTAAAAATTATATTTCATTTAATTATATAACAATAAATTGCATGATAATTTTTTTGTATTAAATATTTATTTAGAAGTACAAAATCCATGATAGGAATGTGGTGATGCTAAGATAATAAAAGTACATTATTGATAACAAATGATGAAATTGTATTATTATTTTTTTAAATTGAGGGGCAGTAAAATCATTAAACTACAAAAAAAAAAGTAATAATCTGGCTATTACGAATTAACCATTAAACCTACAACTCAGCTTATATACTTAATTGGGTTCAAAAAAATTTTAATCAATTGTTTTAACCTAAATATAAAATAGTAAAATAAATACAAAAATAAAAAAAATAAAAAGAGCCTAAGCACGTGTCCTGGACATTTAAAAATAAACAACTCAACCCACACCTATAAGCATGTCTTTATTTATTTTTTATTTCTTTAACATATTATTTGTCTTTTTTTTAAGAAAAAAAATAAATGAAATATCAAATGAACAACCCAACTTACTTATAGGCATGTTTTTATTTTTTTTTTACTTTCTTAACACGTTGTCTATCTTTCTTAAAAAAATAAAGACAATAGATGAAATATCATCAATAATAATAGACAACATGTCATCTGTTTTTGCAGAATCCAGTGACCAAAAATTAGTGTAAAATCAAAACTTTAATTTTTTGTTTTAAAAATTCATTTTTTAATATATTTTTAAACCAAAACACCTAGAAAACACTCAAAATACCTTGATAAACATATTCATAACCTCAAAAAAAAAAAGTTTAAAAAACCAAAATCAACTCAAACCCCAAAACATTTCCACAACAAAATCTACCTTCTCAAGCAAGAAGGAAATTAAACACTAAGTAAAACTACCCTTATAAAATGAAACTCATTAACATCGATTTCAATCTTTTTGATGACCAAAATCATCGTCAACAATTACTTTTTCTTTCTAAACTAAAATCTAACATTTAACGTCCTCTCTTTTCTAACAAAAAAAATAAAATAATAAAAAAAATAAACTTTCATAACAAAATTTAATTTTAGACAACTAAAGAGAATAAACTTAAAAAAATGAGAGATAAAAATAATTTTTTTATATGAAATTCGAAACCACTGCCTATCTTACCCATTATTTTCACTTTTGTCCTCTAACTTTCAATCCAATCCTTTAAAAAAATATATGTAATTGGAATTTGCACTCAAAATGACCAAATTATATCAAAAAACAAGTTTAAAGATCAAATTGAAAATTTTAAACCCATAGTGATTTGTGTGAGGATGAATAGTATTGGCAGCTAAAGTGTTTTCTCCGCATGGATTAGTTTCTGTAGATGAAGTCTCAAGCCTCCACTACTTACAGCAAATCACTGGGACTCCACGAGCTGCCCCTCCTACATAGATGCATGCAACAACACTCGAAACTAACAGCAAATCATTCATTCGATTTAATATCTATAACTTCTATAGCACTGGGTTTCAATATTCAAGTTACTATCTATAAATGTCATAAAACTTCCTCTGCAATCTAGTCACTACGTACCTTAGCCAAACAGTAAACGAAAACAGATCACTGATATGCATCCATTAAACATAAATTTTATTCCAATAACAAAACCCACTATTGCCACCAGGCATTTCATTTTGAGCTGCACAATAAGTTAGACAAATTCCTTCACACGAAAAATTAGGATCCACCATAGCCATTGCTCCATCTATATCCCTCTGTCTCAGAGTTCTTTCTTTTAAAACTGCTGCAGAATAGAGGAAAAAAAATTAATGAATATTTAGCCATAAAGGAAACCGCATTCTTCAAAATCTCAAAGCAAACATTATTTTATCTCATAGAAAAGACATGCACAGCAAGTTCTGTTTCACTCAAAGTTTGCATTGACAGGATTGAGGAAGTTGCATTTCAAAATATGTGCCATGTTAATGAGTCTTAGATCTCTCTTTCGTTGTTTTAACAGTATTTTATTGGGAATGCCCTCATCAATTTGCATCTGGAGCACCATTATTATGCTTTTGAAACCTTTCATCTTAGGGTGAAGGTACATATGCATGTTTGTGGATCTGAACATCTGTACAAATATATATTGCATCCCTCCCCTGTTACTTCCTTCCAGCTTTACCAGCCACTAAAGGAAATAAAGCAATGCAGCAAACTTACATAAACAGCAATTGAATGCGAGCATCAAAATCAACTGGTTGCTGGGAGGAACACTCTAATAAGTTCTTTATTAGTGACCCTTTTCCTACAAGTAGGACATTTAGCCTGTCTTTTGATTGCGTCTGCAATGCAATTCTTACAGAAAATGTGTCCGCATTTTGTTGACATCTCCTCAACCAATGGACACAAACAAATTGGACAGTTGAAGGTCGGCTCCTTTGGCGGCAGGGTCTGCACATTCTCCCTCTGGCAATAAAGTAAAACACTGATCATCAGTTTCAAAAACATAAATCAAAACATGGACGCATTGAACATGCCCCAACATGAACATCAACACAGACAAAAATACAGAGATCTCTGATCATTATTCCAAAATTAGTCTTTGTATGTCCATTGTAACTCTAAAATCATGTATAAGAAAACAAAATTACGAATATTAAAAGGTATGCAAAGACCAGAGTACCTAGAATAATCTCCTACCGTGAATGCAAAGTTAATTAGGTACCTAAAAGCAATCCAGAAGTGCACAAGGATAACATTTACAGATCAAATTCCAATCATGCAGAGCCATTAATGTGTACTTAAGATTATTAAAAAGGGTTTTGAGTTCTGCAAAATTACATCCTCGTTGCAATAACTTTAATGCAACAACTCAATCATTTATCAACAGCATGGCAAGGAATAAATAGCAATGGGAACTACAGGAGCAGCTACAAAAACACAAGTAGCATTAGAGAGTTGCAGGTATTACCATAGACCTGCTGCTGCTGCTGCTGCTGCTGCCACCTTCCAAATTAATGTAAAGATCACAATTGATAATCGTTTGGTTTGGTGGAACTCTTCTACGCTTGTTGAGGTTATTGTGAGACAATAATCTACTTGTTCGCCCTACAGTTAACACAAATAAGAAGAGAGAGATGTGATGGGCATGCACACTTGAGAAGACAAGGTAATAAGTACATATATATCCTCAGAGAACAGGAGAAACACACACTAACATTATATAATCAATATCATTGCAAACAGGATGCTAGACAAAGCAATAAGACAGCAATTCCATTTAGCACAAGATACCATAGGCAAAGAAAATAGTTTATCACCTGACTCTACATCAACAACAACAGCCCTTCCACGAGCTCTTCGAGCTTTGTTCTTAGCCTAGAATGGAATAGGAAAAGATAATAAATAAAGAAGTTTCTCAACACAAAAGAACACTTCAAAATTGAGAAGAGAGAAAGAGAATGAACCTCGGCAAACGCTGTGGGTGACGATTCAATGACATCATCATCGAACACATCAACATCAATAGTAGGAGGTGGCAAGGACTGTCCTTGTTGGCTTGCTTGCACTCCTTGAGGTTCAGTTCGGCTTGAAGTCCCTTCATCACCCCTCCCTTCAGTAGGAGGGGCGTTTAAGTCCAGCACTGTCTTCCTTCGCCGATACCCCCTTAAAGGAGGACTCTTCACCCCCTGAGTCTGAGTGCTCATGCTCAATCAACAAGCTTCATACAAAAGTCCTGCAACCTCGATAAACTAAAACATTCAAAATTGAAACTGGAAAAGAAAAATAAGGGGACAACAGATTTATTTAAAATGTTAATCCAATCTTAAATTGCCCAGTATAGAAGAATTAACTTGATCAAATTGGTATACATTATCAACATTTATAGACTTCAAATTCCAATTCAACTCTCAAATTTAATTTAATTTAATTTAATTTAAGCACTATCTCTCACATTACAATAAAAGTTGACAACAGCAACTAAAAACAATGAAACTACACTTCAGATTCCAAAAAAATAAAATATCTAAGAATTCTATGAAAAGAAATGATCAATTAAGCAGCATTAGATACTGAAAAAGCACAAGACGGTAATAATTGCGAGAAATTAGAGGAAATCGAAAGCAAACAATCCGATTAAATCAAGCAGAAAAGAAAACCGAATCAGATTACCTATAAAGACCTTGACTCTGCAAAGAAAACAAAATCGTCAAAATAAATTGAGAGATAGATTTGAATTCAATTATTAGGGCTTCGAAAATAGGGATGACAGTTTTTATACGAGGTAGAAAAATAGCATGGTTAAATTAGCCCCTTTACTCTTGATAAACGAATCAATTTGTTCCTTTTATTTCAAAAGGATATTATTTAGTCCTTTTTATGTTCTTTTCCAAATTATTATTTTCCATTTCAATGACTATATAATTATAAATATATATAAATATATACTAGGTAAATATTTATAATAAAAAGACTAAGAAGGATTAATTAGTTTCTTAAACTAAGACTATTTAATTAATTTTAAACACTACAAGGATTAAGTTCTAATTTACTCAAAAGAAAAGGGAGGGGCTAGGCAACCAGGGAGGGAGGGTCAAGTCATTGACCCGGGGATCCGTGAAGCTCCCGCGTGGCCTCCTTGTCAATCATTAAATTCTATAATTAAAAACAAATGTGTTTTTTAAGTCAAAATTCAATCTTAATATTTATGTATTTCTTTTTTTAAATTAAAAAACAATGATTTTATTTTATGAAAATCATGGTTTTCTCAGTAAAAAATTAAAAAAATAATAATATAAGAATTTATAAGAATTCAAATGATTTAAATTTAGGGAAAAATTATATTTTCCAGTCAAAACTCTCTTTTTATTATTTATTTCTTTATTATTTTTATGAAAAACAATATTTTACATAAATAAAAATATTATATATATATAGAGAGAGAGAGAGAGAAAGAGATACATATATTATTCTCATTAAATATTAGGATGCAATTTATTTTAAATATTGTACATACTAGTTTTATATATAATTATTAAAATAATTGTAAATGTAACCAAAAAGTTCTCTAATCTTATTTTTAAAAAATATGACATAATTGAATGGTTTAAAAAAAAACATTATAATTATTTCTTTAAAAAATATTATATATAAGATATGAGACTATAAGGCTTGCATGTCTAGCCCATGAAAATGCTAGTCTCACGCGCATGGTTTCCTTTTATTAAAAAAACTCAAGCGAACAAAATATAATTTGTTAGAGTAGATGATATATGTGAAACCTTGAAAATTTATAATTTAAATATAGATGATTCAGTGAAAATTCTGTAAAATCTCAACAAAAAACTTCACCATGATGAATTGAATAGTGAGAAATAAAATAGGTGGTAAATTGTAAATCTCCAATCAAATTTTATGATGTTAATAAAATTATTGATAATTTAAAACTGGAAATGAGATAGGTTAGTTAAAATAAAATAAAATGGAATAGTATTGAATTATTAGAAAAGAAATTTTAGAAAGAAAGATTTTTCACATGGTATTTTAAAAGCGGACTAAGAAAAGGCATTTGATTGAACGAAAAAGATACCTGAACTTGACATAAGGATGTTTTAGTAAATATGAATAGATTTGCTATATAAATAGCAAAATTATAAAAACAAAATACATATGATGGTCGAATGAGAGAGAGAGAGAGAGAGAGAGAAAGAGTGTACCTTGAGAGTAAAAACTCAAACGATCATATCTTTGTATTTCACCATTGGATCGGGCTAGGGTTTGGATATATTATGCTCATCACCACCCTCTAACATCTTACCATTGGGATCTAAATGCTTTCGTTTTGTGTGATATATATAGCCCTCGTAACATTTCAAGGAAAACCTACTTGCAAATCAGTCACGGTCGCTGGCGGTTTCCTCCTTCGTCCATTGTTGGAGCCTACTCAATTTTGGATATATTGGTTATATTGATAAGCTCGTCATTCTGAACAGTAGAGATCGGGATTAAAGACTTCGAGAAGAAGTTATTCATCGGTGAACAATATATTGTCAATTTTCAGGTCAGTTTGGTTTTGTTTTGATCTAAAAAGATTTATCCATAAACATGCTCTGATTTATTGGTATAGGTTGCATGACATAATGATGGTTAACTTCACCGTTGTCTTTTATTAGTTCTGATTGAGTTAGGAGAAACTTTAACTTTACTGAAATGTTTATTTAAATTATGTTAGCAAAAATGAAATAAATGGGAAATGTGGTGGCTTGATTTGTGTTTAACCATCAAAAATATGTTAATTATAATTTAAATTGAAGAAAATCCTTGGTGTCTTTCTTGAGGCATGTTCGACCATATTATTAATAATAGGAAAATGGAGATATTGGTTGTCCAATCCATGTATTGGGACTGAACAGTTCGATCACCCACATTTCAACTGAGGTTAGGGCACCCAAATGATAAAATTGCATATTGGGTTCTCACAAAGGTTGTAGGTATGGATGTTATTTTTCAAACAAAACTGACCTCGTATAATTTGAAGTTATAGAACTCCAGATATGGACTAAAAATGAAAAAAGGGTTGAACTGTCTTGTACTGGACAAATTATACTTATTACTATAATGGATAATTTCAAGGGTGTTAAGGGCAGAATTGGGCTTTCTATCTTTTAGTAGAGTTGTAGAATTGTGTCTTACCTTTCTAAGAAGTCAAGCCACATTTAAAACTGAAGTCTATAACTTTACTTACAAATAAAATGATAAATGGTGTTCTCAAATGAAAACTGATCTAGAAAGTGTAATGAGGTAGTTGAAGGAAATAATCAGAAAATGAAATTAAAACATGACGATGAATTCATATGAATGAGATTGCAATAGTATGTGAACACACACATTGTGAAAAAAATTCTAAGAGGGCACTGATTGTAACTCTTAATTCTCAAACAGAAGAGATGCCTAGAGCAGGGTCGTTAGTAGGTTAAGGAACTTGGTTGGTTGGGGAAACAGGTAGGTGTATCGCACCTTATCTTTCCAATTTGTGTAAAATTATTGATAAATTTCAGAATTTATTGTTTTATTGCTTTGATAAATATTAGAATGAATATGAGTAACTTGCGTATATTGATGTGTGTCAACTAGTTATGATATAATTGGAATGGATACAAATACCTTATGTACATTGATATGTATTAAACTTGTGATGATATTATTTGAATGAATAAGAGTACCTTACGTACAACGGTATAAATCAATTAAGTAGGATAATGTTTGAATGAACATGTGTCCTTGCGTATAATGGTATGGATTAAGTTAGTTAAGATAATGTTTAAACGAACATGAGTACCTTGTATCCATTATTATGTATCAAATTAATTATGTTATTATTAGAATGGATCCTTACATACATTGATAGATATTGAATTAGCAATGATAACTTTAGAATAGACGTGATTATCTTACATACATCAGTATGGATTGGGTATAGATAATGACTTGGAGATAAGAGGAGAAATGATAAATAATTGATCATTGTAGTGTAGGTGGCTAAGGATACATTACGATGATACTTAGCACTATGATAAGGGTGACCAAGGTTATGTGAATGATGCTTAGTGGTTGTAGTGTCAATAACTAAGGTTATGTGTGAATGATACTTGGCAACAGTGGTTACAATGTATATGATATTAATAAGAAAAATAAAAAGAGATCGGTATGAATGGAAGGTTGAGAAGACATTGATTAGCTATCCAGGTTTGGATAGTTAATGGTATCAATGGGATTCCATTAGTACTAGTATTTCAAATGACATTGATTAGCTATCCGAGTTTGAATAGCTAATGGTATCAATGAGATTCCATTGGTACTGACATTTTAGATGACATTGATTAACTATCCGAGTTTGGATAGCTAATGATATTGATGGGGTTTCATTGATGCCATCATTCCTTGAATTGATTAGTCGATCTCGAGTAATTGGGTGACTAATGATGTTAGTAAAGATTTCTAATATCGGCGTGATTACTCTTGGTTAAGGGAAAAAGATAAGTTGATTAACTATTCCGGGTCAGGAATAGTTAATGATATTAATGGGTCAAATTGATATCGGCAACCATTTTTGATGTGATTAGCTACTCTAGGTAAGGAGACTAATGATGTCAAGGGTTCTTGACATTAGTAACTTTAATAGTAAACCAGATATGAATAAAAATTGATTAACTATTCTAGGGTAGGAATAGTTAATGATATCAATCAATTGTATTGATATCGGCACTTGAATGAAATTGATTAGTCTAACCTGATATTTTAAGACTAATGATACTAATAAGATTCATTAGTATTGGCAATTACCTTCCGAGAAATGAGAGAGAAAGTATTGATTAGTTATTTTGATATAATGAGATAAACTAATGATACCAAGAGAGAAATATCTTGGTATCAAGTGAGAATTGATTCATAAGGAGATGATATTTGAAACTATTGAGTTGTGTTGAGATTTCCAAGATAAAATTATTCTTGGCAAATGGGATAGGATATTAGATGGATATTGGGTGATAGATAGAAAATGTATGTTGTAAAAAAGGTTTATGCCTAATTTTATGTATCCAAATAAATTCATGAAAATTATTGCTTGTCATTGTTATTGTTTGCTACAACCCTTTTATATTTATATGTACATGTTAATTTTTATTTTCAGGTCCATCAGGGTCGCGTTAAGAGTAATCTTAATTTAGTTACCTTTTACTTTTGACCATGTAATTATTTGTAAATTAAGAGACTTATATTCTAAAACTTGAAATGTAATATTAATATTCTTCCTAGTATGGTTCGGCCAAAGACAAGATTTGTCAGATTTGTACTGTTGACTTAGAAATCATCAACAAAAACTGAGTCGCTGTTAACTCAAAAATCATCAGTGAAACTGCTTCCATGACTGACGCATAGATTTGTCAACGCACACAGCCCCTGTTGACTTAGAAATCATCAATGAAAACTGTATCACTGTCGATTAAAAATTGGCAATGAAACTATGTCGCTATCGATTCAGAAATCAGCAACGAAATCTATGTTGTTGTCGATTCAAAAATCAGTAATGAAAACTGTGTCGTTGTCGATTCAGAAATCGACAGCGATGGTGGAGTCGTTTCTGGCTTTACCCCTTTTTTTTTTAGGTGTTTACAAGTTGTGATGGAATGATCATGAGATGTTTAGAAGAATAGATTTGGGAACATTTAGGAACAAGAGAATGGAAAAATGGAATGTATATCCTTTTAGATAAGGCCATTAAGCCAAACTTAATTTTTTGTACTAAGATGCCGCAAACACAAAGAAGAAGAAGATTGACACTAACACTGAAAACTTAAAGAACACTAGGAAAATGAAAATTTTAGAAAGATATGACATGTTTTTGGAGCCTAGCTTTGATACCAACTAATGTGAACCTCATGATCACGTGGTCATGCAACGCACCATCAAGATTGAGATATGATCCCCGGAAGAAGAAAAAGATTTGATAGGAGTGTGACACATGGAAAACTTTTCTGAAGGCACCGGCACTATTGGAATAAAGTTGAATGACGTCACGAAGTCAGTTAATATTTGATAAGTCAGATTCAGTTCGTTCAAGAACCAAAGAATGCAATAATCTCTCTCACATGTTAAACTAAAAAGTTCAAAAGTATTATTGATCAAAAAAGTTTTTTGAAACTTAGGCTTATAAGAGTTTAAGTACTTTTGAAAAATTAACCCTAATAAATCTACTATTGTGAGCTGAATTGACACACTTATAAAACTGACTCAAAACATATACTAATAAGCTCAAACCCTAATCCAAACAAGCCTTGGATGCTAGATTAAATAAAGTATTAATTAAGCCCATACAAGCCTCGGGCTATAATTGAGATAGTAAAAATAAAACTCATAAGTTAATTTCATATGTTGTTGTGGGAAAAGAAGAAGAAAAGAAAACAATACAAATATGATATAAGTCTTATTTATAGCCTATAATGCTGGCCTTTTATCCTAGAAACCAACCTGTCATTAAACACCACCAACCCTTCTTTCCTTGTGTAGCTATGATGAATAAGGAATCCCTGTAAGAAAAAAGATTTTGGAACATTAATGAATCTTTGCTACACTTAGAAATTATATTGCAGCCCATTAAAGATCCTTGTAGAACAAGACGCCACATCCTTGTAGAAAAATGATCCTTACCAAATAAAAAGTCCACAAGTTAAAAGGAAATAAATAACAAAATTCATATAGTTTGTTTTGACTTATATCACAAGGTCTTCTTGAATTTCGATTGAACTAAACTTTTACCTTAACATAGAAAAATATTTAGGGACTTTTATCATCTAACTAAGCAAATAAACAAGCATCCAATTGTTCAAGTTGAAACTCTATGAATGTCATTATATAAATTAATATCAAAAACAATTCTTAAGAGTCTATTTGATAATGCATCATGTCCTTTTAGCTAGAAAAAAATCAAATAAATAACTTTAAGATTTTTTTAATAATTTTAATTTTTTGATGTCACAAACATCTAAAAAAATTAAAAAAATATATTATTTTATAAGTTTTCTACTTTTACACTATTTTCAAAATTATTTTTAAAAACAATAGTTCAACATCATCGTATTCTAAACTAAAAGACAGAAAGAGACGGTTCACATGGGATGGCATGACACTTACGATAAACAAATTACAAAGACTGTATGTTATTGTGTCAATGATTGTTTTTTAAATATTTTTTATTTAAAAATATATTAAAATATTCTTTTAAATTTTTTTTAACATAAATACATTAAAATAAAATAAAAACTTAAAAAAATATTTTTCAAACAGTTTTCTCAATAAATCCATGTACTTTCTTTAGAGAAAAGTACAAGATAATAAGTTCATCCGTGTTACAGGGCAAAAGAAACTTAACAACGAGACAATAATCATCTTATCCATTAGCCCAAACACTCCCGTAAACATTAACTAAAACTAAAACACTGATGTCTTTAGTTTTTTTTTTTGTTGTTTGCTTTTTCTTTGTTTTTTTTTCTTTTTAAATCAGCCTTTATTTATTTTTATTTTTATTTTTTTTGCCTTTTCTTTGTTTTTTAATTAATTTTTTTAATATTAATTTTTTTTCTATTTAGTTATCAAACTTTCATGACACGAATCCCAAGTTTGATGGGTTAACCTAATTAATTCAGATTTTTTTCTTTTTTTATTAGTTTTTTTCTTCCTATAAGTTTTTTTTTTCTTTTTCGTTAATCTTTTTTTGTTTAATTTAGTTCATTAATATTTTTTTTTCTATTTAGTTATCACACTCTCATAACACGGATCCTAAATTTGACGGATTAACCTAGTTTGGTGGGTTAACTCAGTTGATTCAGATTTTTTTTTCTTTTTCTTAATTAGTTGTTTCCTTCTAATTTCATCTTTTAGTATCGATTTGAATGAAACTTAAATTTCATGATTTGTTTTGTTCACTTTTCATTAAATTATCATAATCTCATGAGAGAATTTTATTGTACCTCTTCTCGCAAAGCACTATTCATTGGAATAGTATTTTGCTTTGTTTTTTCCTTATTAAGTAATTTTTTTTGTTCAATTTTATTCTTTAATATTTATCATTTTTCTATTTAGCTATCACACTTTTATGATACGACCTTGCAGCCAGACCCACATCCAACGCTCTTGGATCTGGTGTTGCAGTCAAACCTAAGGCTCTTAGACTTAGCGTTACAGTCAAATCCACTTAAACTTGGGTCATGCAAGTTTAATATTATTATTAATATAAAAAATATTAATAATATTATTGATTTAAGTAAAAATATTAATAATAATATCGATTTGAGTAAAAATTAAACTTTATGATTTATTTTGTTTACTTTTCATTAGATTATTGTGATCTCATGAGAGGATTTTACTGTACCTCTCATCGCAAAGCACTATTTATTGGAATAGTGTTTTGCTTTGTTTTATTTTCTTTTCAATTAATCTTTTTTTTGTTTAATTTCGTTCTATAATATTATTTTTTTATTTAATTATTACATTTTTATGACATGACCTTGCAGCCAAACCTACATCCAAGACTCTTGGGTTTGGTATTGCAGTCAAACCCACTTAAACTTGGGTCATGTAAGTTTAATATTATTATTAATATTATAAATATTATTCTTGGGTCAGACATTGCAGCTAAACCCAAAGCTCTTGGGTATAACTTTACAGAAAAACATAACATTCTTAGATTTTTTTATATACATTTTTATGCAAAAAAAATAAAATTAACTTGTAGCGTAGCATAGGCCATGCATCTAGTGTGCATTATCTATTTTCCAAGCTTAAACATATGATAATCTCAGCCTCATGCCCTACTTCCTTGTACTATTTTTCACCCTACCTTTATTGGATTTTTTTTTTCACTTTTATCTGTATTATACATAGTTATCAGATGGATTCAGGGTTGATCCAGTTAAAAAGCCGAATTCTAGATTATATGAGCTGATCGAGATCAATTCGGGTCAATTCGAATCAACATGAAAAAATAAAAAAAATATATTTAAAATTTTAATATTTCATAAGAAAAAATTAAGAAATAATCCATATGAATATAAGTTATACATGTTATAAATAATAAAGTTTAAAAGATTATCTTAAAAGGTTTTTTATCCCATATTAAAAAGATATTATGTTAGTATGTTATCTTTTAAGTTGAAGTTTTTAAATTAATTTTTTTTATTCTATATTGAAAAAACACAACTTTTTTATGTGAATATAAAATATATATATATATATATATATTAAAGAGTTTCAAATACCACATTGAAAAAATAATTTTTTTCTTGTGAACATAAAGTATATATATTAAAAGGCTTCAAATCCCATATTGAAAAAATAAAATATTATTCTAATATTTATATAGTGAACTTTGAAAATGATTAATAACCAACTAAAAAATATATAAAAAAGGGGATCTCGTTAAGAGAAAAAACACATTTGAAAAAAAACGGGTCTCAACCGGGTTTTTCCTGGGTAAAAGGTCAACCCAGCGGGTTAACCAGCTTTTGCCGGGTTATGATCATCCCAGTTTTTTGCCTTACCCAGACCGGCCCGACAGGTCGACCTGGTGACTGGACCGATCCGGGTTTAATAACAATGGTTTTGTATAATAATAATAATAATAATTTTATAAATTATTTTTATTTAAAAATATATTAAAATAAATTTTTTTATTTTTTAAAATTATTTTAAAGCAAAAAAAATAATTTTTTTTAATATTTTTTAAATTGCGAGAACAACGGTACTCTTAACTGCGTAATCTCTATTGGCCTGCAAAAGCAAAACCCATTTCCGAAATCACCCCCACTGATCCCCAAACCACACCATTAGGAAAAATTCATGAAAAGAATAAAAAGTGCTTCTTAGAAAAAGCTGTAGCCTTCCACCCCAAACACGGCAAGATGCATCTTTTTCCCAATTAGAGCTAATTGCGCGGTATCTGTAGCCTTACACCCCACTGATCCCTAAAACCACACCATTAGAACCTTTTTTTTTTTCTCAAATATAAAAACTGGGTTTTTTTCCTCGTCAAGATTGACACTACTAACTCACGAGAACTAAAAGAGATTTTGTGAACTCTTCCAACCAATTTTCGCTCCTTATGGAAAAGAAATTTGGTGCTATTTTAAGTATATGATAATCCACTTGTTCTAGCTCACATGTCAAGGGCAAATGGGTTTCCATTAAAGAAAAATATATATATTTTTTAAATTTCTGCTTTAATCTGTGATCTATAGGCTTAAATTTTTTTCATTTCCTCAAGATAGAACCTAGTTTTGCGTAGCAGCAAAGATGATTCAGTTGTTGTTCTTTGTTCTTTTTGCTGAGGGGTTTGTGGCATCTTTGCTGTTGGTAAAGATTGGGCCATTGAGAGACTTGGTGATTAAGAGTTTGGATCAGGTGAAGATGGGAAAGGGTCCTGCTACAGTGAAAACTATTGCTGGAACCATGTCTGTGATTCTGTTTTCTAGCCTCATGAGCATTGTTAAGATCCAAAATAAGGGTGCAAAGCTTGGAACCATGTCACCAATGGATCAGGTTCTATGGAGAACCCACTTGCTTGAGGCATCACTCATGGGTACGATCCTATTCTTTTCTTTGGGTCCTTTTGTTTGCTTGCTTCTGTGTTTTTTGCTTTCAGCTTCTTTTGTTGTGCTTGATGATGCTGTTTTGGATGGAAACTTGTGGTTTGCAATTATTAGTTCTGATAGTAGTGAAATAAAGAGGAAATTGCACTCTTTTTTGGGGGTAAATGAACTTAATTTATATCAAGTCTGTGCCTTATCTGATTACTTAACTATATTCCAATGTTTCCATAAGCACATAAGAAAACGCTATAATCAGTAGAAATATGTAGACTATATAATGCCCCTGATTATATTGTTGCTTATGAATCTAGAAGGTGAAAACTCGTACCATTGGAGGTAACTCGTGAGAAGAGATGGCGAGTTTGAGTTAAGGATGCATGAATTGATAGCTTACACTATTGTGGAAAACCATGCATTTAGTAGAAGAGTACAATGAGAAAACATATATGAATGGTCAACCTCACATGGTTGAGGTATTGTTGAGTGTGTGAAATACTGTTCACAGTGTTCGGGATGGTACGACTATCGAAAGGTATTAGGTCACTCACAAAAATATTAGTTTTCACTCCCTACTTTAAGATACAAAACTGAAGAAATATAAATGCAAATTACTCACCACTCTAAAAATATAGATCAATTACCACTCTAGAGTTGTAGAGTTAAAGGTAATAAGTCAACCACTCACAAAAGAGATACAAAACTTGATAGGTCGCCAAAAAGCTAAGTCAAAGACTTTAATTCAAAATTCACCTAAAGATCCTTCATACATAGTCTGAATCATCATTATATACTTGGAACAACCATCCAAGTCTAAGAAATACCAAAATAACATTATTAAGATTCAAATAAATGACTTTGATAAAACTAGACAAACATTAAGTAGCACATGTTTTTGACTTTCTAGAAACACAAACAAACACATGGAAACTAAAACAACCATTATTGTTTTTAGAAAACTCTAATGCCATGCATGGTTGGACAATCTCATATTGTATTAGCAATATGTTATTCCTTGGTTTTACCCTTACAAGATGAAAGCTGCCTTTTCTAAGAGAAGAGAAATATTAGAAAGTCAATCATGTGCAACTTCTCATGTGTCAAGAAGATCTATGATGTTGCTTTAGAAGGTCAATGAGCTCTGTGGAGTTCATGCTGACCACACACGCTACTTAGTTTCTTTTGGTCCTTTCGTAATGATTAAATGTATTACCACGTGGAAAGTCAAGTGAATTGTCCTTCAATAAAATGTGGCTAGTTTAGCTACTTGCCTCTCCAATCCTTTGGAGAAGTGAACTTCGTTTTGGCTCATTTGTCGGGTGCCTAGATATAGCTGTTATCATTTAGTTGAAATATTTTTGGATGAATCACCAGGTGCTATTAGATATAGCTTTTATCATTTGGTTCAAATGAAAAAAAAAAAAAAAAGAAGCAGAAGAAACTAAGTAGACTGGTGAATAAAAATCAAACTTCAAATATTTGGTGAATAAAAATCAACATGATATTAGATAGGCATCTGTGTTTGACACATATACATGTTGTCATCTGTGATAGTTTGGACTTCATAAAGTTCCTGAACCTCTGGCTAACAATATTACTACCAGTGTTTATATGAGGCTCTTCCATGATAGTTTTAGTGATAGTGCCTAAATTAATTTATCTCCCCGCTTCTTCTATTTTCTTTTAGTTCATTACCGTGGTATTTTAATGGGTCGAACTTAATCTTGCAGGTTTCACCCTGTTTCTTGGGTTCTTAATTGATCGGATGCACCATTATCTTTCAAAGCTTTTAGGATTGAGAAGTAGAGTGGGATCTTCAAAAGAGGAAGTTGAAAGGCTTCAGAAAGAGAAGATGCAGCTTAAAGAGGAGGAAGGCAAAGCTTCCACAGAAATGAAGCTTCTACAAGAACAATTTTCTACTCTGTCAGAGAATTTGAAGAAGCTGAAGCTGGAATCTGAGCAAAAGGACAAGCAGATTGAAACAGCTGAAGCCCATGTTGTTGCCCTTCACAAACGGTCTGCTGACCTACTGCTGGAATATGACCGATTGCTAGAAGACAACCAAAATCTTCAGGCTCAAGCTACAGGACATAGGATTTGAGGAAATTTTGAAAGATGCCAATCAAGTTTTGGGAATCTCTTTTTTTTTTTTCACTGGAGATATAGGAAACTTCTGCTTCATTGCATGGAAACGGCATTTGTCGCAACTTAATTGGGTAAAATAGGACCTGGCTTCTTTTCAGAGGTACGGGATGTGTTGATTTACCAGTGTCCAATATTTTGCAGTTCTCTTGAGTCTAGAAATTTTGGCCTATCCATCTCGGCGCCCTTTTTCTGATTGGAGTTTTGTGTGCCTATCAAATTCTGATAGCTACAATTATTCACATTTTGTTTTCTCCAATTGATATGGGAATGTGTTTTAGATTGCTGACAGCATTCTTGTTTTGAAACAAGGAAAAGGTGGTTTGGAGCTGCTTCTTGTAACTTCTTATTTAGCCTTCTTCTTCCTCTCACCCTTTCCTTTCCTTTACTTTTCTTTCTTTGTGGTTGCCTGTATTTATTTCAGTCAGCTATGGTGTAACTTAACCAGAAATTGGCAAACCCTGTAGTATAAATAGACAAAGCAGATAACTGATCCTGCTCCTTTCCGTACTGTGCTGAAGGACTTCAATCAACATTCAAATTTCAATCCGACATTTGAAGTTCAAGAGCTGCCACTTCTCATGTAGATTTGTTTATTAGATTGCTAATTTGTGGTTTGGAAAAAAGTTATTCTTGTAATGAATAACTAAGAACTAAAATTATATCCAATTGATCACTTTTAATCTATACTTGTAATGAGATGCGAGATGCGAACGAGAAGTATAAAGTTGATCAATTATTTAAAAAGTCTGTAAATTCAATTAAAAACTTAATATGAGAATTATATGCGGCAACTTATAGATAAAATTCATCAATTGAATAAAAATCCTTACATAACAGTGTTTATATATAAACCGTAAAATTAATGGGTCCGACATGCATCCAATTTAAATAAAATCCAAAATAATAAAAATAAATAAAACAATAGTCTAAGATTATTTGGGCCCTGACGTTCGAGGCCTATGAGTACATATGTGGGGCTAGAAGGTCAGGCCAAGTGCACTTAGCTTTTTTTTTAATATATATCTCTTTATTTTTTTTTAATTTTTGATAAAGAAATCATTTTAAATCAATTTATTAAATTAATATTTATATAATTGTCCAATTATGTTATTGTTTTTTAAAAATCAGGGTTTTTTTAATGATGATATTATAGATTATTTTATGAATAATGATGTATTAGCCTATTAATCTTCCTTAAATTAGGTTCTTTATCCCACAACCTAGAAGTTCAAAACCAAATATAGTGAGGAGAACTAATAATGCATGACTTATTCAAATATATCCATTGAAGGTGTGAACTTACTACTATTAATGATGGTGATAGTAAGGCACTGGAACCCAACAATTATGGGAGTAAAAGTTTGTAGCTATGTTAGGAGTCTTAGGATACCTTCCACATGGTTATGCACATGGTTATGTTAAAGAATCATAGTCCACCATGATAATAACATGATAATAGCTGTTGTGTCAGGAATCTTAGTCCATCCCTTTACTATTTCATATGGTTATGCCAAAATCATTTCACCATGATAATGGTTACGACATAATCATTGTTATAAATTGTTAGTACTTATCTTTTTCAACATCACATTTTTCTTCTTTTCAAATTATTTATGGGTGATGCTTCTATATGCAAAGAAAGGTGAAGAACCTTACTTTTTTATTCTTGATTTTTTTGCTTACTTTTAAATATATATTGCTGAATTAAAAAACTTTTGGTCGAGAAGACTCTGGAACTTGTACTTTTGCTTGTGGAAGTGGTGGAGCTAAACCTTTTCATCTTGCTGATGGGAGTAGAGGATTTGGATCTTCTCATCAAGGTGATGGGAATAATCTATCCTCTAGACAACAAACTAGTCAACCTTAACCTCAATCCAGAAATCCAATAGAAGTACTGTAAACATTTGGTATTTTGAATGTCTATGACTCTTATATATTGGGACATAAGTTTAAATATCCTTAATTTCACTTTTAGGACAAACTTGGAATTTTTTTTGCTACTACATCATTTTAAATAATATTTTAGATAAACTCTTTACAATTTTTATTATTATAAAAGAAGTGAATGATTTGTAGTACTTCAAAAAAATATTTTAGATACTGATCCCCATACGAGTTTTTTATCCTTATATTAAAAGTGAATAATAATAAATTATTATCCTTAATAATATTTTGGATAATAACCCTTTTGTAGATTTTTTATCCTTGTATTAAAAGTGAATTATATATTTTCTTGTCAAAAATAGGTTTTTAATATTTTTAAAATATAGATCAAAATCCTTTGGAATTTTACAAATTGGTTGTAAAATCCATGCAATGCTTGTTATATTTTTAAACATGCAAAAATATGTTTTTGAAAATTTTTTCTTAATTTTAAGACATGCTCCAATATTTTTTTAGGATTTTTAGTCATATGTACGGAAACCTTTTTATTTTTTTTTTAAAATAATAGTTTTACTTTTTATTATTATTCTTTAAGGCTTTGTTCGACAAAAACTCATTTTTTCTTTTAATAAAACTGTCAAAATAGTCTTACGGATATGTTTTCCAAACACAACCTTAAGCCAAAAAATCCCTTATCAAAAAAGTTGAAAAACCAAAAAAAGCCTTACCCAAATGACCTTGAATTTAACCTGATCGGGTTGACCTGAAATCTTTAGTTCGACCATAAACCGAATAAAAAACATTGATTTGACCTGAAAAAAAACCAAGAACATGCCCAACAACATTAATCAAGATCCATACCAAATACGAACAAACCAAAGACATAGACATGTTGGAAATCACAATAATCAAGCATTAAACATCAACGATTATCAACTAGTAATCACTATTTGATCAAAATAGGTTTTAGTGTAAAAACAAAACCCTAAGATTAAAACTAAAAAATAGTTATTGATGTAAACTAACCTTAGATTATTGATAACCAAACTTCATGAAGTTGTTGTTACAAAAGATTTGGACCAATGCTAGTGAAAATCATGGAACCAAGACAACGTTCTTTCTAAGAACACAAAGAACAACAACCCATAATTGTCTAGAAAACACCCTCAGCTACTATCAAACTTAGAATATGCATTCCAAGCCCTAAAACAAAGCTTTTTTGGTTCACACAAAACACATTATAATTGTTACATATGATTGAACTAACATGAACAATAAATAACACTAAATCATCATAATCATGCCTAATATCCAAATTCCTAAAATTTCCAAATTAAAACAACAAACATATTCAACAATTTGGTATTTAAAACTAGCATTTTAACATTTAATAAGACTCATACAAACCTAGAAAACAAGAACATGTATCAAAACAAACATCAAAGGCCTACTACTACCTGTGAGAGATTCCAAAACTATTCCATTTTATAAAAAACAATCATCCAAACATTTTCTAAATATCCAACAAACATTAACAACCAACTCAAAGTAGGATTAAACAAATAAAAATAGTATTTTATGCATTAATAAAAAATTAAAACTAAAGACATTATAACACCAAAACAAGTTCATAGACATTATTAAACATGTAAAACAAACTAAATGTGTGCCTAATGGACATCACCTCCTAGGTTAGAGGAAGTTTATACCTTTAAAGCTCATTAATGACTGCTTCCCCTTTATGCTTTTCTTTTGCATAGTTTAGCTTTACCACACTCAAAGCTTAAGAAATTCTTGTGCTTGGCTCTTGAACCTTCACACTAGCTTTCTTATCAAGATTTTCTTGTCCCCTCCTCCTCTTTTTCCTTTTTGTTTGGATTTTCATGAGATATTTATAGGCTCTTGCTAGGTTTTTTTTTTATTATTATTAAAGTTTGATCATGATTGCTCAATGCTTCATTACATTTTAATAGTTGGAAGCTTTGCTTTGTCCTTTATTGGTTTTGCAATGATTGTTTTGCACAATACACATATAATAGTGAGAATCATCATCTTCATAAAAAGTGTTCATTACACATACCCACAACATCATATTGGTATAATCATAAGTTTACATTACATCTCATTAACATATGCATAAACTAGCATTCCCAAACTAATATTGTATCGTTACGAGTTAATACAAAAGTGTCCATCGACAACCATACAACTAGCACATTCATTCATATCAAATACATAATACCTAAAACATACTATTACATTGCACCTTTTAAAATATATGAACCCGTGGAACGGGCTTTCCTACGCCCCTTGATTGTGTGATGTTCCGATTACAAAAACAACATAGATACAAGAATTATGAATAATCCAAACATGATAATAAACAACTAGAAGAACATTATTGTTACTTTTCGTTATCAACTTAAAATAAGTACATTCCTTTTTTTACTTCTCATATACATTGTACAATCCTTATTATTTCGTTAAATGTATTATTCTCACTCATACACCCCAGCCTCTCCATAGAAGTTGTGAGGTCGAAGTTTAAATATCAGTCGAGGTTAATTACTTCACTTTAACTCGGTCATCTAGCTTTGATGCTTTTACCCGTAGCTAATCACAACATCTAAACTCAGTCATCCGTCTCGGATGCCTTTAACAAAAACTAATCACAAAATCAAACCCGTCATCTCCTAAAGATACCATTAGCCGAAGCCAATCATCATAATCAACTTGGTCATCCATCTAAGATACCATTAGTCAAAGCTAATCGTAATATTCAACCCGGCTATCCTCCTAGGATGCCATTAATCGAGACTAATCATCAGTACAACCCAACCATCCATCTAGGATGCCATTAGCCAAAGCTAATTATCAACGCAACCCAGCCATCCATTTAGGATACCATTAGCCGAAGCTACTCATCAAACACAACCCGGCTATCCATTGCGGGTGCCATTAGCCACAACTAATCATCAATCCATCCCGACCATCCCTCTAGGATGCCATTAGCCGAAGCTAATCATCAATCGCAACCCAACAATTCCTCGAGGATGCCATTAGTCGAAGCTAATCATAATATTCATTCAACATTTTATAACAACTTAGCATTCAATATATCTCAATAATAGATCATTCATAATACTCGTACAGACATTTCGTATCAGTTTAGCATTCCTTATAAAAAATAGTAGATCCTTCATAATACTCATATGAACATTCCATAATAGATTAGCATTCATTATAACACCATGAAAGACTCATCGTAATACTCAAATGGTTCTAAAATATTTACGTATATCATTATCTTTTCCTCCTATTATACAATGTGATAGTCTTGGGTTTATCTCTTGATATGCCTTAGTTTTCTAATCGGAACAAACTAGCAATCTAATATGAAAATGAAGGAAAGTAGGTTTGGTTATATTGTTTTTCTTATGGTGATTAGGCTGAAAATTACATGATTTGTAATGGAAATAAATGATAAAACTACTTGATAAGTCAAAGACGCCATAAAAAAATTCCTATTAGGATAAAAATTACACACTCTTTGTGATTACGAGTGATAAGTCTAATTTGTTCTTTAGCCAAATCTCAAAATGAAATAACGTTGTTTATAAAATTAAACAAATAATAAATAGTACATGTTTTTAACTTATAGAACACACAAAAATTGAAACAACCATAACTTTTCATACAGAATTCCAGTGCATGCATGGTTGGACAAAGTAGAAAGATGACATTTATTCTTTCAAAGTAATAAAGTGGTGAAAATTCAGGCTCAAATTAGCTCACGGGCTAATAACAATCAAACTCTACAAAACTCCTAAATCATGATCCAAGCCTTATTCGAAAACAAACAAAGATATTTGAATGACTTTCATTTAATTTACAAGCCTGTAAGCTTATTGAAGCTTCATTCATGCTAATTCGACTTGTTAAGATACTTTGTAGTTGTTTCACCAAAACTCTTATTATTAGATCTTTTGAATATCTATACATTTTAGAATCAGTACCTTTCATGGTAGAATCATTATTCATGTCATCTTTATTACATAATATAATAAAAGGGCTCAGTGCCTCTGTTACTATTTACATAGACAAAACGCATTGTGGATTGGAGCAGTGTAATGACAGCCCAGCCCTTGACACAAAGAGTTGCAATGATAGCGAGGGAGGGATGAGATCGTCTTTTTGTTGGGGTGCATTTGGCATTGAAGGGATAGTTGGGGAGAAAATTGTCAGCACAAGTTTTGGTGGGATTGCAGGCCATGGGGAGCGGGCACCTGGCGCTGGCGCTGCCCACGCAAGGATAGCTGGCGCTTCGGTGGCTCGGCCTTTATGCGGGGCAGACCGAGAGCCACATGGCGCATGGGCAGCCCTGACCTTGCGCGGGGCAGACCCAAACGCCACCTAGCGCTTGGGCAACTCAAATACGCGGGGCAAACCCCAGTGCCACTTGGCGCTTGGGTCTTGGCAAAAAGGCCCGATTAACTATGGCAGCTCCAATGCCACATGGCGCTTAGGCGGCTCTAATGCAAGGGGCAGACCCAAGCGCCACCTCGCGCATGAGTCTTGGCAAAAGACCAATTAGTTATGATAGTCTAACCGCCACGTGGTGCAAGGGCAGACCAAGCGCCACGTGACGCTTTCCATTGTTATTATAATATTATTACTTATAATAAAAATAGTATTATTTATACGACAATTGATAATATTTTTAGTATTCATACTATTAATTATAAATAAAATAATAATACTTATAGCACAAATAATACTATTTTTTATATGAATATTTTAAATTTTAACAGCAATAATAATATTTTTTAATGCAAATACTATTCATTAAACAAATAAAACTATTTTTGATATTAATACTTTAATTATAATAAAAATTAAAATATTTATAACAAAAATAATATTATTTTTGATAGTAATACTTTTAATGATAATAAAAATTAAAATATTTAAAATCTTTCATCAAGACTCAATAGAATTGGGTCACGCCATATCCATTGAGCTGAGTATATGATGCCGGACCCAAGACAATCGGGTCCTACCTCAGACCCAAGATAATCAGGCCCTTTGCTGTGACCCATGCACCATGTGGCACTTGGGCACACCCGAGCGCCACCTGGCACTTGGGTCTTCACAAAAGGCTTGATTACCTATGACAACCCCAAGTTGGGTCCGGACCTGTTCGCGCCTAACCCCAAGTTGGGTCCTTGAAATTATTATTCAAAGTGTTCATATCAAAAATATTATTATTTGTGTTATAAATATTATTACTTTTATTATAACTCGAAGTATTGATATAAAAAATATTAGTATTTGTTTTGTAATCATCATTGAAATTCTTACTATAATTATTTATATTATAATTAATAGTGTGAATATTAAAATTATTATTATTTTTATTATAATTGATATTATTAATAAAATAATTAATAATTTTTTTTAAAATTTAATATTAAAAAAATATTATTTGTGTTATAATTATTTTTATTATGATTAAAAGTATTAATATCAAAAATAGTATTATTATTTATTATTATTATTAAAAATATTAATATTAAAAATAGTATCAAATTGGATTTAGATGCGTTCATGATTATCTTGAAATTAGATGTGAAGGTCAAAGCATGTTGGCTTGGACGGTGTCCACACTGTCCCCGTATTGGGTTTAGATCCTTTATTCACTTGGAAGAGATGTTAATGTAGCAATAAATTATCATGAAAAAGAGCCCATTTAACTTAATTATATTATATTGTAATGTTTGTTAAAACAATTTGCCACTCCAAAGTACACATCTAAAAAATGGCCCCATTTTGACTTTCAAATTATTGCCATAAGGGCTTAATCCCCACACCCCTCTTCATGTAATCAAAATAGCAAGTGGAAAATCTTGATGGATAGGTCAATTGGTATTTGTTTTTTTAATAATTACAAGTGTAAATCCTATCAACACCAATAAAAACTTGCATAGTTATTAATATTTAATTTTAGAATTTATAGAATTAGTTAAAGTATGCACAAACTAATTCAAATACACATGTTAATAAAAAAATAAAAATAACATGTTGTTTTTTTTTGAGATTTTTTATTTCAAAAATATTTTTGAATTTTTTTATTTAAATTAATTATTTTCTTAGTGTTTTAGATATTTTAATATAAATATTATTTTAATATATTTTTAAATTAAAAATATTTTAAAAATAACCCAACGATATATACAGAGCAGTTTAAATTTATGTGTAAGACCAGTTTAACAGACCAGAGCATAACGGAACAGAGTCCTAGTTCCATGGCCAACAGAATCCTGCCCTTCATCACTCTTGTCTTCTTCTCTACTTTGTTCTCCATGGTAAACGAATTATCTCTTCTCCTTTTTCTTTATTCTTTTTTTAAAAATAACTTTTCATTTCACTTCTGTTTGGATACTGAGAAAACGAAGGGAATAAAAATGGAAATGAAAGATCAAATCTTCATAATTGCAGTTATATTTCAATTTCTTTATTGAATGTTGATTGTTCTTAGCAATTTATGACATGGGTATTTATTTATTTATGGTTTATAAGGTAATAGGAGATGATGGGGTTGCGATCTCAAAGCAGTACCCATTAGTAGTGAGCACCTGGCCTTTCAAAGAAGCTGTTAGAGCTGCTTGGAGGGCTGTTGATGGTGGCCATTCTGCTGTTGATGCTGTTGTAGAGGGTTGTTCTGCTTGTGAGGAACTCAGGTGTGATGGTACAGGTAAAATATTTTATTTAAATGTTAATTAATTATTATTCTTTCCATGAAATGACTTAATAGAATACTTAATCTTTCATAAAATAGACCCATTTGCTTAAATAAATTCCTTAATTTTTGATTTTTATGGCATAACATCATTTACTTGAAGTTTCATGTTTAGTGTTTTAACATATCATCTCAAATTGCGAATTTTATGATGTGTTCTATCAAGTTCATATCTAGTCGTAGTCGATGTGTGTTTTAATTATTGTAGCTTTTAGCTAAGGTTTGTTAACTGATTGTCTCTAGTAATTTGAATCTGGAATGAACAGTGGGACCTGGGGGCAGTCCAGATGAGAATGGAGAAACTACTATTGATGCCTTGATCATGAATGGGGTAAACACTATTCTCCTTTTCCTTTCATTAATATTCTTGTTCTCTTTACTGCTGCATGCTGGTTTGCTTACATTATAAATGAAGATCCTTTTATGCATAGGTGACAATGGAGGTTGGAGCTGTTGCTGCCATGAGGTTTGTGAAAGATGGAATTAGAGCTGCAAAATTAGTGATGCAGCATACAAAGCACACTTTGCTTGTCGGGGAGAAGGCCTCAGCCTTTGCCATTTCTATGGGTCTCCCAGGACCGAGTAACCTTAGTTCTTCCGATTCCATCAGGAAGTGGAGTAAATGGAAAGAGAATAACTGCCAGCCTAATTTTTGGAAAGATGTTGTTCCTTTAGATAGTTGTGGCCCTTATCATGCAAAGGCTAGCATGGATGTTAAAGAGGGGGGGTGTTCCACACGCAACCTGATGGGAGTTGCTGAACCAAGATCATCTCTTGTTGGTCCTCACAATCATGACACCATATCAATGGCTGTTATTGATAAAGTGAGTTGATGAAACTGCAGATACGAATTCCACTAGCATGCGCGCACATGCATACAGTCTTCCTGCATATATATTTACAGAAGGAATTCTTTTGCTTTTCATGTAGATGGGACATGTAGCTGTTGGAACATCAACTAATGGAGCCACTTATAAGATCCCTGGAAGGTAAGGTGAATATGAAGTCGATGTGGATGAATCCATTGCCAATGCGATATACTGTAAACATTGTGGAAATGAACTATGATTAAAACGTGTCAGATTCTGCTTCCAATGAAATTTGGCAGCAGCATCTTGTCTCCCACCCTTGAGTCTTTAAGCTTTGAGATATCTCTTCAAATGTAAAAAGCTTTTCCTTTAAATATTGTAATTGACAAGAAGTTTTGAGCACTGTACCCCTCAAACCCCCCCGGTGTAAGGTATTTTGGTTCAGGTTAAGCATTCATCTCGTTGATTTAATGTATTCTTTCTTTGACTGCAGGGTAGGTGATGGACCCATTGCGGGATCTTCAGCATATGCTGATACTGATGTTGGTGCTTGTGGTGCAACTGGGGATGGCGACATCATGATGCGCTTCCTTCCATGGTATTGTAATGAATATCAGTCTTTTTACTTTTTGAATGATGAAGTTATTCTTGGTAAACCATCACTAAAGGTATTTTCACACCATTTAACGACCCATACTTTTAGAGTTCCATTACATAGGCTGAACTCGGGATAATGCTGTCAATCTCGATGCTTTAAGACAAATACGCTCAGCTGACAGGAAATTTTGCTTGGTTTGGCTCTATCAGGAATAATAAACTAGTTTGGGTTATCTATGAGTTGATTCTTAATTTTGAGACCTTTGCAGCAAATATGAGACTCGTCTTTCTTATACTGTTTCATCCTACCTCTAGTATTTAGCCTTGTCTCATTTATTTGATGCTTTGGTTTTACTTAAAGCTAAGCTATCCTTGTCTCTTTCAGTTATCAAGTTGTTGAAAGTATGAGATTAGGTATGGAACCTAGGCTTGCTGCAAAGGATGCAATATCAAGAATTGCAAGAAAATTTCCAGATTTTGTGGGAGCTGTTGTTGCTGTCAATAAAAATGGTGTGCATGCTGGTGCTTGTCATGGATGGACATTTGAGTACTCCGTCAGAAGTCCAGTAACTGTTGATGTGGAGGTTTTTACTGTACTTCCGTGAAGTAGCAACTTCCTCACTTAGCAAGATGACCCGTTTTAACCTTTAAAATGACATTTTTTACATTTCACCTTGTGTAATTGTAAGCTCCAATTGCTTGGAGGTCCCACTGGAATGAGAGCGTTCTTCAGATAGACAAAGATTGTTGCTGTTTTTTAATTGATAGGCATTGTGATTCTAGTTAGGAGAGTTAAAGTAAAATACGTATAAAATGCCTTAACATGTGATATTAGCACGACTAAAACACTTCGATGAGTTTGGAGGCTTGTAAAATTGAATGAAAATAGTTCAGATTAGTTTGTTTGTTTTCAAATAAAGCTTCAGACATAATTTGAGAGTTTTGAAGAGTTTAGATTTGCTGTTAACCTGTGAGCCAATTTGAGCTTGAATTTTCATTACTTTATTGCATTGTAAAGCATTGTAAAATAAGCTCATTCTATGTAGTTTTTAAGTTCAGAATGTTATCTTTTTAATTTGTCCAACCATACAAGCATTGAAGTTTTGTACGAAAAGTTATGGTTTTTAATTTTTATATGTTTGTGTATGTATTCTACAAGTAAAATCATGCTATTTATTATTTGTTTAGTTTCTAAACAAAATTATTTATTTGGATCTCAATTATGTCATTTTAATAATTCCTAGACTTGGAAGGTTGTTTCAAGTATTTAATGGTGTTCCAGACCAAATATTAGATACTTTTGAAAGAACATAAAACTTTTCAACTTTTTTAGAGAGTTTTCTTCCCTGTTCTTATATTTTAAGAATTAGTTGACAAACAAATCAGACTTGTCACTTTTAATTACAAAGAGTGTGATGTTTTTATCTTGATAGGAACTTTTATGTGACGTCTTTGACTTATCAAAGTGTTTCATTGAAATTTTATCTCTCATTTCCATTACAAATCCTGTATTTTTTTAGTCTAAACATCATTAAAAAAAAATCAAATAACCAAACCTATTTTCCTTTATCTTTATATTACATTGTTAGTTAGTTTGGGTTTGGAAGTTAAGACACATCATTAATACACACAAGTAGTGTCATAATCTATTTTTGGGTTATTCTTCAAATTTACATTTTTTCTTTCCAAAATAAAAATAAAATAATAATAGTAAGAAGACTGATATTTTGATAAAAGCAAGAAAAAAATCAAGCTGCAAGTTTGGATGGAATCAGAAGTCTAATTATACTTTATTTTACCAAAAACTGAAGAGACAATGCATATTCAAAGTCAAATTAAATCATTATTGGACAAATCTGCATAAAATTATATCCAAGAATATAATTAGATTTTTAACAGGCCAATTTGATTTAATCAAGAGTCAAATTAAAGTTTAATTATGTTTAAGAATTAATTTGGATTCAATTGAAGGATTTAATTAGGTGCAAGGACTTAATTATACTTTAAATAGGTCAAATTAATTTTATTAAGAGCTTAATTGGTGAAACATTAGGTTTGAAAGCCTAATTTGGGCTTAATTGAGAAAAATAAAATTTTAGGAGATCAAATTTAATTTTTACAAAATCAGTTGGTTCAATCAGGGGTAGAATTGCAAGAAAATCAAAGTTTTAGGGTCAATTAAGAGCTAATTTGAAGAAATTCTCAGCCAATAAGCATTTTACAAAAGATGTCAAACTATAAGGACCCAAATGATTGAAATCAAGGGTGAAATAGAATATAATTGAAAGTTTAATAGTCAATTAAGGGTCAATTTGTATAAATCCAAGACCAAAGATCAAAATGAAAAAGTCGCTGAAATTTGGGGTTGACATTGAAGTTCGGCAAGGGCAAAATTGCATAAAATTAGAAGTTTATGGTCAAACAAGGATGCAAATGAAAGAAATTAAAAGACGGAGGACCAAATTAAACTTTGACCAAACCCCTAAATTAAAACCCAAAACCCAAAATGGCACCGTTTTGAAAACAGTAAAAAAGAAAAGACAAACGATCATTGTCTTCTTTCCATTTCGCCTGAAAAAACATGGTCATTTAATGTTTTATCTCCCCATCAAATTTGACAAAAAATGCATGAAACTAATGGCCTAACATCCGACTACACCCTAGTATGGTTTTTTCTGGCTGATTGACACTATAGTAACCTCGGCACCGCCCTAAAATGGTCAACCCAACCAGCCCTTCTGCAGCAACCTTTTCAAGCCATGATGACAACTTTGAGCCAACGATTCGGATCCGTCCTAGCTAAATCAAGGGCCAAGATTTGTCCTCAAAAGAGACAAAGTGTCCTTCTTCCACCCTCTATAAATAGAGGTAGATTCCATGTTCTGAAGGAGGAGATATCGGAAGCCAAAGTAAAAAAAACCATCTTTCTGCCTAATTTTTCTTTTTCCCCCTCTCGACCACCACTTTGGCCACTTCATCCACCGCGTCTCAATCATTGTTGCCACCACCAACATGTGTCAGTCTTCCCCCCTAATACACCAGGAATGTCCCCAAAGTTTTCTCTCTTTTTTTCTCCTCCAAAACTGCCTGACCATTGCATTCTATATGCAGTGGCCATAATAATTAACCCCATGGTCACTAGGCTGGGCTAGTGACCATGCGGGCCTAGGCTAGATCCAGTCCACTTAAAAAAAAGAGAGTCAGGTTCGTTAGGTCGTTGTCGGCCTAACCTGACCGGACTGGGTCCGGTCTAGCTCAATATATTTAATAATAATATATTAATAAATAATATTAAAATATAAAAAAACAAAAAAATACCAAAAAATTTCAAAAGTCCTTTAAAAAAATTTGCGATTTTATCACATGTTTTCCCACCAATTTTGCATAATATCAGGTTGTATATTTACACTGTAAGATATATATCCGGTATTAAAATATTTTGTTTTCTCCAAAACGTTTCTAATTTTTTTTTGAAAATTAAAAAAAATCTCAAAATCTTTTAAAATTAATTTCCTTTTTGAAAAAGCAAAAACAAAATGTTTTATTTTCATGCATATAGCCGAATCCTAAAATTTTTCCAAACGTATTTTCATAAAAAAAACAAAAAGTTGCATCTTTCTCATGTTTTAAAAATGAAAAAAAAATGGATATCATGACCAATTTATAGTTATCCATTAGGATTTGGTCAAAATATCAAAAACCCTTCAGCAATCATTTTTGTTCACTTTATATTTAAAGTATTAGGGTTTAGATGTAAACTTTAATACTTGAGAGTGTAAAACTATACAGTAGAGTATGCCCTTAGATATTTAAGATAAAAAATACAAAGTGCAAAATAAATATGATGCTAAAATTTAGACTTTGGAATGGTTAGGATTTAGCTCGATAAGATAGAGATTTCCTCACAAAAGAAGATATGTCTTGAACCTTAGACAAGAACAAGACTTAGAATAATAGTCAAACAACAATGCAGCATACCTTAGGTAGGATGCACTAGGGGTGATGCGTCTTTCTCTTGCACAACTAGTCTCTTACTCGAACTCTAGCAGACCATAGGTTTACTAGTAACCATAATATTAGGTGGCAACTCTTGAACCTTAATTCTAATTTTATGATTAAACTCAAAACCCTTTCTTTTCTCAATACCTCCCAAGAGGGAAGCCCGCCATTCTACGTCACCCTGTGACAAGTAGTATCCATTTTATGACTTCTTCTACCGTTCTATGATCTAGGAACTGTCAAGTTTTTCATAGGGTAATTAGCTAGCAAGCCAATAGCTGAGTTAGATGTACGTGCAAATATTTGACGTAAAGGTATTTGATTGAGGAAACGTTTTGGCATGCATGCCTAATGTTTAACGTAAGTTAAGAATGGCATAATTTTTTTTATATAAAAATGTTAAAATTAATTTGATGTATGAGGACTTTTAGATGAAGTTATTTGTTTTCTTAGTTATTTTCATTTCTATTTAATTTAGGAAATTATTTTTTTATGGTGTTTTTATTCTTCCTATTTAGCTTAGAAAATTTTTTTTCTTACAATGTACGCCAATTACTGTTATAAATAGGGTTGTTTAGTTTATATTTGAGGAGACCATTTGAAGAGAAAATATTTAATAATAAAATTCAAATTAGAGTTCTTGTGGTGACCTTATTCAAAAAAATTATGGGTTACATGTGCTTTCTATTTTTCTTGAGTTATTTTTGTTCGTGTTAGTTGGTATCAGAGTTTAACGATTCCTAGTGGTTAGTTGTTATGTGCCTCTGAATAATCTTTGCTAGAAAAGGTGGTTGAAGAGTAAAAATTTACTCATGTAGGAGGAAATGAGGAGGTTCTCCCTCAAGAAAACGACATCCAGGAACTGGTGATAGAAAATACGCAAAGATAAATTACAGAATTAACATGTCGATTGGAAGTGATAAAGTTGTTGCGGTGATTTTAAAAATTACCCAAAAATTGACGGAGATGAAGAAAAAACTGGAGGATTGTGAAAAGAGTAATCACAAATCAATAACCAATTTGAAAAATATGTTTCAAAGGCATAAGTAGAGGAGTTAATTTCTTGATCGAGATGAGTATCTTGGAGATTTATGATATTTATTTTGATGATGATTATATTGATAATGATAACAGATATAATGAAAATAATGATGATGATGTCATCAATAGTGTCCTCATTAATAAGTTAAAGATTGAGTGTAAATAGAACATGTACGGTACAATTATTAGATTAGGCTATGTTGATCACAAGTTTACAATTATCACTAAGATAGATTTGTTTAAAGGTTATACGGATTAAACACATGTTGATAAATCATGTTTGCGGTTTACAATTCATTACTTTAGAAGCTAGTGGAAGAGAAATCATTTGTCAATTGATGTTTTTTACGCAAATTCTAAAGTGAAGAGAGAAAAAAAGTTAGAGGGTCTTGATTGGACATCCAAGAGATCGAATATTCAGTAATAAAATTCAAATTTGGGTTTTTATGGTGACCATATTTGGTAGAATTATGTGTTGCTTGTGCTTGTTATATTTCTTGTGTTATTTATATATGTGTTATAGTTAAAAGAATAGAAAAAAAATTCAAGAGCTTATTTTCCTTTTATTGTGGATTTATTTTGGACAACACATTATATCTATTTTCTATAGATAAGATATTTGATTAGAAAGAAATACTTGTAATAATTTATGTTAAAGGGTTTAAATACACTTATAATTATTGTTGTAATTGAAATTGTGAAGGTTTTTTTTTTTTAATCAAATGTAAGAAATTTATAGATTAAATGAAACAGAGCTGGAGAACCAGCAAGTCAAATATATATACAAATATAAACATGAAAAGGGAATAGGCTCCCTAAAACACAAACTGAGATGAGCTCCCACAGAGACCGAGAGTAGCCAACAACATCCAAGAAACAAGAAAAAAAAACATGCAGCAACTACCCATCTAGAATACAGCTGAAACTAGGAATCCTAATAAAGAGAACAACAACTGATAAGCAGGGAGGCAATGCACCAGCACAATCAGCAACCAGTAACATGAAAGCAAGCTAGTTCATTGTTATCATAGTACAAGGCCACTAGATCAACAATGCTAGGAACTAACCTAGTTCATTGATAAACTTTTTGATCCAAACAACCTTTTTGTTTCCTTAAACGTGCAGGTGTACTCTTATTTAGTTATAAAATTAGTTGTGCTCTCTTATTTGGAACTCTTATAACTCAGAGCACTACCATTTAGACTAAAACATATATTGACTGGTATTTACTATTTTTCCAACATTTCATTGAGAACAAATCTTAATTCAAATAATTTTGAACTTCTAGTTTATCTTTATCATTGATGGATCCTATAGCCAAGTATAGGATATAATTTTCATCATATATCTCTTAATATGTGTCTTAGAACATATGTCCTTAGAGGGAGGTGTTCCATGAAAAATAGATAAGAATCAAATCTTAGATTCTTCTATACTAAACTATTTTATCATCCAGTCTATATGCATGAATTGGAACAATTTAAGCAACCTTCTAGATCTATGTTTATAGATCTCTATATCCAATATATGTTGTTTCTATCAATTTCTTTATGGAGAAATTCTTGAACAATTAAAACTTTACTGATTAAAGAAAAGATAAGTCATTTCTAAATATATCATCTATATATAATATTAGAAAAAATACATCATTCCCACTAACCTTTTGCAAACACAAGGTTTATCCATATTTTTTATGAAATCAAATCAGTTAATTATACCATCAAAATCGGATATTCCTACTCCTTAAAGCTTGCATAGTATATTTGTACATTGCCTTTCATGTTAGTCTTTCTCTTAAAGACTCACTTAGATCCATTAGGTTTTATCCCTTCAGGTCGATCAACGAAGTTTCAAATTTGGTTAATACATGAAGTCTATAGCTTTAAGTCATTTCTTGGAATAAATATAATATATTACTTCCAAGTAATTCGTAGGCTTATTAATTATGAGCAATATGTCATTCACAATTTTCATGAGTGGTCCTTATATCATTGATGCATGACATGTCCTACCAAATTTATAGAGATTTTATGTTTCTTAAGGTTCAAGCTAAACATTTAATGTTTTAGCGTTAAGAATATATTTTATTTGGATGTAGTGTTCTAAGAAGTGTAAAGAATCTCATTCTCTTTTAGATAATTCTTAAAATATTTGGTCAAATATTAACCACATCGATTCAATTAAAGTTTCTTAATACTTATTTCAATCTATATTTCAATTTTATTACAATTTATATTGAACATGGACATTTTAAATTCAGGTATATACAAACCATTAGTACAATTACCAGATCTATAAAAACATTATTATTATAAAAGAACAACATTTGTCCTCAATAATAAATTTAAATCAATGTAATACTAAATAAAATGAAAATGATGTCTTCAAATACTGGAACAAAATGACAATTATAAAGTTTTAGTATCAACCTATTAGGCAAAACAAAATAACTAGTTCTTACAACTAATGTAGCAACCCTTGCTTCATTACTGAGTCGTATGTCCATTTTTTTTTCAACTAATCTTTTACTTTTTTTTTAGTTTTCGCATGCTATTGCAATGTGAAAACCACATTCGGTATCCAATACCCGAGAACTACAATGCAAAATAGTAAGATAGTTTAAAATTATAAACATACTTGAAGTAGAAGCTTCGTTAAGCTTTTTAACCTTCACGGTTGCAAGGTATTCGTTGCAATTTCTCCTCTAATGTCCTTCCTTTCCATTATGAAGATAAGTGCCCTTGTCTTTCTTGATGCCCCTTGTAGGTTTGTTTGCTTTAGAGACAACACCTTTTTTTTCTTATCCTTCTTTTTAGACATTATAGAAGACTAAACTAGAAGAACTGGACCTTTTTTTTTTTTTTTTCCCTTAAGGGCCTCTTTTGTAGTCTTAAATATATTAAGCAATTCTGACAATGTACTATCCAACTTGTTCATGTGATAGTTCTTAATAAATTGCGAAAAACTTTGGGGGTAATGACTGCAAGACCAAGTCAATACTTAACTCATAGTTTATGACAAAAGCCAATTGACCTAATTTCTTAATATAGCCAATTATTTTCAAAACATGAGTGCTCATTGAAGAACCCTCTATCATTTTGCAGTGAAATAATTTCTTAGAGGTCTCATACCTTTTTGTCTTATTGGCCTTATTAAATCAAATTCTAAGTACTTCAACAAGCAAGTATAAGCAAATGTTTTTAATAAAAGGTGATTTTGGTTCACCTATTATTCTTCAATTCTTTGAAAACTAGAAAACACCAAAAATATTGTTTTTTAAATTCTCCAATATTTCAATAAGAGCCGTGTTTGGTTCACCTATTTTTTTTTTTATGTTCATTTCTTCTAATATTTTTAAGGTAAACAAATCCTTATTAATTGTTTTAAAAAATTTGTATAGAAACTAAAAAACTATTCACACCTCAAAGATGAAAAATTCTTTTTACATTATTTTTTGTATCTTTTAGAAATTTGTTTATGGTTAATAGGAACATTTAAAGATCAAATTAAAAGTTGAGACCACTTATTTTTAGGATTAAGATTTTCTTGAAAATTCTTCTTCAACAAAAATACTTTAACATGAAATATTAATTTGATTAAAATAAATTATGGGTGAATGAGAAATTGATCTCTAAAAACCCTTAATTGACATGTTTTATAAATCCAAAAACATTCAATCTCACTTTAAGAGATTACATGATTCTCTTCTAACTTATATGATGGAAAGTTGAAGTATTAAGATTGAGCTCGTAGGGCACCAAAGTTTATAAGGAGAAGAAGGCCTATGCTAAGTAGGTTTTAGGCTTAAGCCGCACACATTAGGCAGAAGCTCAAGTAGAGGCCCTAAGCTTCGAGTCTCGGGTCCAAGTCTTTTATTTGGGTTTGCTATAAAATAATTTTTAGGCTCTTAAAGATTTTTTTTCCAATCCATGAATAAGTTTTAAGCCCTTAAAGATTATTTATTGTTCAACACATGAATAAACAATCTAAAAAGTCTTTTTCTTTAACCTAAACATTTTTTTTTTATTAAAATGAAAACGGTTGGATTTCAAAGCCTAAAAATTGTCAAGTTAATATTATTTTATGATGGGTAATTAAAGAACAGAGGTTGAAGAAAGATTTTTTTACACATATTATTCAACTCTTCTTCACCTTAGTTTTCCATAATAATTTCCTTTCTTTTTCATAATACTATTCTTTGTTTTTTCTTCTACTCTAAAGCATATATGGATTCTGTTATATTGTAGAGAGATTTAAAGTTATATTTTCTAGGGTTCATAGACCATGTTTTATAGTACAACTAATCAAGGTGGTGTTATTAAAATTTTAGGAAACTAATTGTAATCATTTCTTTTGCACTAAGAGATGAATAATAAAATCTTAATGACAAATGATAGATCATTGATAACAACATATATTCATCTAAATCAAATTTCAAGTGTTTCCACAAGCATGTGTTCTTAACAATTAGTTTAAATTTTATTTATGTAATTTTATTCAAGCATTTTTGTTATGTTTTAAGGTTTTAATTTGATCCTATAATTTTAGAATTTACATGCAATTCTCTTATAGTTAAACTAAACAAAGAACTAATTTGAATTTACATTATATTCTTTTATCCAAATCATTGGTTTTTCAACAATATTCTTTTTATTAATAAATTTCTTTTTTTTTATTTAACAATGAAAATATATATTTTTTTAAATGATCTTAAAAATATATCAAGTGTAAACATGAAATTTTAATAATTATATAATTTGTCATTGTAGTAGAAAATTAACAAATTAACGAAAGCAACAATGACAAAGCTTGATTCAACAAATATTAAAAGTGTTATTAATTAGGATACATATTGAATACTAATGATATGTCTTGGTAGTGGAAGCTCTAAGAAAGGTAATACATGGAATTTGGCAACTTGAACGTTTTTCTTGCAGCAGGGAGTCCCTCCACACTACTCCACTGATCTCCTGTGATTCCCTAGATGCGATACCCTTCTTTTATCAATCTTTGCCTTGCCTCGGATTTGTATTGTTGTACTTTCATGAGATCATCCTCAAGGCTCCTGTAATTATTATAAAGTGAAACCAAGAAGAAGAAAATGGTGAGAGAGAGAGAGAGAGCATGTACCTTAATATAAAACTACACCATCCATGATATCCGACATTGATAAGATTATCGACAGTGGCTGATCTAAGGGTTTCACTTCTGGAGGAAATAAGAAAGATTTTGACCCTTTTGTCTTTGATCTCATTGAAGAGCTTGAGTGTATGGTCCAGAGCTAGTGCCTTGCCTTGTTTCATCCATGCTTCCAATAAGGTTGCATTGAGCTTCTCTCTCCTGGTTTTATTCCCATTTCACAATCCAAATTGCATTACTTAATTAATTATTGATTGATCATAGCCATAATGCGATTGTACATTTCAGTTTTGTTTGAGAAACTAAACATCAGCCCCATTTGGAAAAGGATGATGTGTGTGATACCCAGAAATGGGAGGAAGAACCAAGATCACATCAGATCTATATATTCTGAGGAGCCTTACCAAAATTTGAAAATGATGACTACGACAAGTGAAAATGTGCTACCAAATTAACAAACAAAGGAATATATGATCGAGTGTAAACTTAAACAACTTACCCAAAACCATGTTTTTTGAAGTAGGGTATGGTGGACAAAAAAGTGTCATCAACATAAAAAAATCCAAGCATCTTTACCATCACCTTCCAAACTACAGCAGCTGCTTAGGTAAAGCCTGACTTCCTCAATCGCTCTCTCGGAGTCTGCTGTATACTAAGACGATGTCATGTAATGTTTGATGAAATCTACACATTCTTGTGGCACTACCTCAAACCCCTTAATGTTGTTTTGCTCAACATTGATCCTCCAACTCTCACAATAACTCTTCAAGCCAGAGGCAGCCCTGTTTGTCACTTTTTTGTTCAAAATATTCCAATCTGCACCTGCTAAGCCAATGTAGAGGCTTGTCAGAGCTAGCATGAACACCAAATTTCTTGCCATTTCTTACACAGAGAAGATGTGGGGGGGTGATTGAATTTGGACTCTGGGAAGCTGATAAGAGGGGGTCGTAAAGGGTCACGTGGGCTATGGGGTATGTGTGACCTGTTGTAGCTTTGAAAATCATATGGATAAGTGAATTGGTAGGTTAATTAATATAAGAACATATGACAGAAAACAAAAATATAAAAACTTTCTAGATGTTTGGTTTAAAATCATTAAAAATTTGGATGTATTGGTTTTATTAGAGATTTTATGGTAAAGAAATGGTTATGGCTAGAAAAAGTATTAGTACTCTTAGTACACCCATGATTTTGAATGTGATTTAAAGATTTTAATGAGTTCCTAATTGATAGTTTGTCTATAACTTAGGATGAAGATTTATTCGTGTGAATAAACCGGGCATTTAGAATTTTATTATGGGCTTATGTGCCAAAACAAATTCTTATGGAATAGATCTATGTAGGTGCCCTGACAGAGTTCACCTATCCTAGAAGATGAATGAGTTTTTCACAATTCGTATGTTGTGGTGAAAAATACTTCCAATTAAAATTAATAAATATTTAGAATAACTTTGATAATTTTTTGGTTAATTCTTGATATTTGAATATCAACCGCACTTGTAAGTCCAATATTTATACCAGAATATTAACAATTAATTCTTATGAATTAAAATTTTAGTGATTATTATAATATTGGCTAAATTCTCATGCATTCAATAAATTGATTATTAAATCCAAAATGCATACTTAAAAAAAATAAAACATACCACGTATTTTATTTTTTAAACAAGATATTATTTTTAAAAATTTTTTGAGAGACTTGGCCGTATGCAACATGTAAAAAAGATATTTTTTAATATTTTTATTTTATTTTTGTAAGACCACATTTGGCAAAAAAATTCTTGAAATGAAAACTACCTAAAACAAGCCTAAAATGTGTTTATCAAACACCCTCTTAAATCAAATAAACCTTAAAAGAGATGACAACAAACCAAACAAGGCCTGAGGACTGATGGGTTTACCTGACCGGGTTGACTCAACTGGATTGACTCAACTAGCTTGACCCGATTAATGGTTTAGTAAAAAACCATTTATTGATAGTTAAAGAGGAAGATTAGAATGATCTGAGTGAGGAAAAATGGAAAGCAAAACTGCATGGAATCCTACAATGAGAAGTTGAGTGGAAAGCTCAGTGGATGAGAACAACAAATTATCTGATAAGTTATGGAGAAAGACAATGGATGTCTTTGATTGGGATAACCAAATATGTTTGTTACACGTTCTCTTTGGTTGCAAGACAACTTGGGGGCATATAACATGTGCCAAGGACGATCAAAATATCATAATTCTCTAAGTTATTCAAAGATCAATCTACTTTGGAATTTGTAGAAAGCATCAAACAAGACTGGAAGCTTCTGGTATTGATTAAGAAGAAATCAAATGGTTTAAGAGATCCAGTTACTAGTGAAAAATACTAAAGGTGGAGAAATCTATCATTGCTGATTGTCCCAATGAATCTCCGATTTGAAGCCGAAACTTCGCAAGCCACTAAACTAAACAAGAGAAAAAAGATTAACAACAAAGAAGAGCTAAGAGAACAATTGGAAAAGCTCCAGGTAGAATTGGGCACTAGTAAAGTCCTCAGGATCTCCCTCGAGGAACAACTCTTCGCTGAAGAGAAATTAAGGAAGTTTGTGGAGCAACAGTTAATGGAAAAAGACAAAAGTCATGTCTTTAGAGAAATAGCTGAAAGAGAGAAAAAGTGGCTAGAAACCAAGCTGAGAAAGAGCAAGGAGAATTGGGAGCAAGTTGGATGCAAACCAATTTCAAATGATTGCCAAAAAAGAACTAATATGTCTTCAGGGATCTAAGCTAAATTGGAAAGCCAGATTGAACAATATGATCAGCTATATATGGAACATGTGATTCTCGAGAGTAAGCTAGCTGAAGCAAAAGCCAGAGGAAAAGTTTTCAGGAATTTCAAGACTAATGAGATCAACCTGCTAAAGAGAGAGCTCAATAATGAAAAAATTAGGGCAAAACATTTAGAATAGAAGAACGGGTAAAGGATCTAAGCTAAATTGGAAAGCCTGATTGAATAATATGATTAGTTATACAAGGAACATGTGATGCTTAAGAGTAAGCTGGCTGAAGCAAAAGCCAAAGGAAAAGTTGTCAAGAATTTCAAGATTGATGAGATCAACCTGCTAAAGAGAGAGCTCAACAATGAAAAAATTAGGGCAAAACATTTGGAAGAGAAGAACGGGCTGCTGGAGCACCATAATCAGATGATTGATACTAATAATAATCAACTGAATAGGAGCAGCATGTTGCTCTCAGAAAAGATGAGTAACATGGATGAACAAATTGATCGAGCTTCTATCTACACCTGAAGAATTTGCCTCAATGCTCGACAAGTTGGGAAAGATCTTCACTGATATTAACAAAGTATAGCTAAAATTGATACTTTTCTTAGAGATGTACGAAAGGGTTTTGCCTTTCCCCCTATAAACAACGATGAATAAATTAGTTTTCAAATGTAAAAGCTTTCATTGAACATTAATGATAAAGGCTCAGACCCAATCTTCTAAGCATCATCTTGTTTTGATGAGTCTAAATTTATTAAGTATTGCATCATATCAAACTTGCCTCAACAACTATGAAATGATCGAAAACCTTACCCAAATGATGTCCATATATCAGCCCAGAGATTTGGCTAACTCATATCCAACATGTATCATCATCCATAATTATACATTCATATGCACTTGTTCTTATGAATTTTTGAATGTGCATAATAGATATTCAAAATAAGGTATCCCTGCTAAAGTTTACAATACTAGGCTTCGCAAAAGGATGGAAAACAAAGAAATGGCTCACTTTGAGGCCCATTACCAAAAAGAGTTGGTGATGTTAAGAATAATATGTCTTGGGTGACTAGCTTACTCGAGCAACTCCTAAGAGCACAGTCTGAGGAAGGGACATCCAATCAACAACCAATTTTGCTACCACCGCCACATCTCTGATTATCATTGACCCACAAAACTTGAAAGGAAATCCCACTACTAGACCACAAGGAACAACAAGCATTCTAATGACTCGTCTAATTATGCCTGCTCAAGTGTCGACCATAATAGATCTAATTATAGGGGAACCCCACGAGGTTAAATCCTTTAGTCATCCTAAACAAGATAAGTAGGCTACTTGAGAGGAAAGGTTGAGAGTTGTTGAGGGATATGATGTCCATGACCCAGTTAGAGCAGCTGAGATATGCCTAGTACCCAAGGAATTTAAAGTTTTATAATTTGTGAAGTAGTAGGGATTGGAATGCCTTAATACACACTTGAGGTCATGTTGCAACAAAATGGTGGAGGTCATACATAATGACAAATTGCTCATCCATTTCTTTCAAGACAACTTGACTGGTTCCGCATTAAACTGGTATATGACGTTAGATAATACAAGGGTTAAGAAATGGAGTGATTTTGCTGATGCATTTTTAAGGCAATAGAAATTCAATATTGACATCGCTCTGAACCACATGAGTGTTATGGTGATGGAGAAGAGAAACAAGGAAATAATAAGGGAGCATGCTCATATATGAAAAAACAAGGCAATGCATATACAACCGTCTTTGTTAGAGAAAGAGATGATGAATCTATTCATCAATACTTTCAAGTCTCTATACTATGAGTACCTGATGGGCAACTCTATCCAATATTTTTATGATGTTGTGGTTATTGCTGAGAGAAAAAAACAAGGAATAAGAGCCGATAGAATATTGAAACCTACTGAGAAGAAAGGGTTTATTAGGGGGAAGAAGAATGCCGAGGTAAGCAATATAGAAAGAGGGTATAAGGGTAAAAAGGATTTCTAAGCTTAAAGCTATCACAACCAAAGTTACTAAGCCTCGTCTTCTAAAATACCCAATATCAACTTTGTCAAGCCTTTCCTAGTAAATCGACCCACCAACCCATCAAAAAACCAAGTAAAAAACAACATGGATAACTTTTGAAGATACACTCAACATCAATTCCAACTATTTGCCTAATCATGCTTCCAGTAGTGGAGGTAGTAAATGTTGTGGAGAATGGAGGAAAGAAGGAGCAGATTTTGAGGGTAACCATGGATAAGTTATATGACATGTTGGTGTAAGTCGGGTATTTGCCACGAAAAATGAATTAGGTTCAATAAAGGATGATGATTTTTATAGGTTTCACGAAGCAATGGGACACAACATTGAGGACTATGAGGAGTTTCACTATAACGGATACAATTGATGACTTGTGGTTTTTTACAGATAGAGAATGAGAAAGAGGATGATGTTATGGGCATGATAAGTTTCCAAGGGAAGAAAGCAGAAGTGTGTAGGATCCAGCATACTCTAAGCGATTCGCTAAAGCTTGTTCTGATAAGGCCTGCCTTTACCCATAATAGGAACTATAATGCACTGCCTCGTAATTACAAAAATTCTCCCAAAATTTAAAATCCTTCTCCTATGTTGCAAACCAAAATTGATGAATTAACTCGAAGTGGCAGGTGTTTTACACCTCAAGAACTAGAAAGACAACGAAAGGCCAGGTAAAGAGGTTATAGATGTCATCAAAGATGTGGAAATGAACAAACCAATAAGTGAAGAGGATGCTGGCACCACACTAGACCAAAGACCTAACAAATAGGTCAGAAAGCGTCCACACATTCAACAGTCCCTAATATACAAAGTTTTCATAAATCAAAACTTCATAACTTTTGTTTCGTGTAGCTTTTGCACAACAAAGATTTGATGGTTAAGTCATTTGTTTAAGTTTATGGTTATTTGGACATCTCCTAAGGAGTTGCTTGGTGAAACATCATTCTTAACATATCATAAATTTTTCTAAAAATCATGAGCCAATAATAAAAGATCAAAATGCTTTTCCATTCTCTCAAGATCAAATGGCTAGAAACACCTCACATTAGCCTTCAAGTTTGTTACAAAACCACCTAAATCCAAAACATTTGATTATATGGTAAAACAAGCTTAGTTTTGGTTTGTTAGAACCCTAACAAACCCATTTATGACTTTTTTTTTACATCAATAAAGAATATGAGATGTAAACATTTGATTTCAAAGAAATAGAGTTATAGAAGGGGTGTTTCTTAGTTGAATAATGATAGTTCTACCAATGACTTGGGTGATAGAAGGGTTATTACTCTCATTTTGGCCACATATACATGCAATTCTTTTTATTGCTATTTTTTTTTATTATTTTGTTTATGTAAGGATCCTTTCTTCATGAAATCATGAGTTCATAACGTTTTTCTTAAAATAACTCTTCCATTTATAAATTTATGTAATTAAAGAAATAAGCAAATGGAAAATAAACACGAAAGAATTAATTTACTATAATTAATTAGGTTCCTTGAGGGTTTTTTTCTTATTTAATTTACTTTATTTTAATTATTTAACTTTCACTTTAAACTATAAAAAATTAAAATAAAAGAATTATTGGGTCGTGGGTTGTCAAGCATTTAACTTGGTATTTTAACCAAAAAGAAGTGGCACACAGATGTATGAAGTAACATAGTATAAATAGAGTGATCCATTTAATATAAAAGGAAAAGTAAAGGAACTCAAAAAGAAAAAGTTTTAAAAATACACATGAATCCTTGAATTAACTAGGTCTCGATGGTCTATTTATCATCTTAGAGTTTTTTATTATTATTATTATTGTTTATTCTTTTACTTCCTCCATTTTAAGGTTTTAGTCTCTCTTAACTTTCACATAAATTAAAAAAAAAATGTATTGATTATCATATATTTTCAAGTTACCTTTCAAGATTGCTTTTTATTTTGTTTTAGAATGAAACTAGTTGGATACCCGCGCTAAGCAATGGACTCACTTTTTATTTTTATAAAAACTACTGTAAAAATTTATTATATAAAAAATAATATTTTTTTAATATTAATAATAATATTTTTTTGAAATTTATTAATTATTTTATTAATAATATTAATTATAATAAAACTAATAATATTTATAACACAAATAATTATATTAAGAATTTCAAGAATGCTTACAACACAAATAATAATATTTTTTATATCAATACTTTGAGTTATAATAAAAATAATAATATTTATAACTCAAATAATAATATTTTTGATATGAACACTTTGAATTATAAGAGAAAAAAATAATATTTATAACACACAATATTATATTAATACATTTGTGGTTGGGCGTAGACGCGTCCAAACCCAACTTGAGGTGTGGGCGTGGACGCGTCCAAACTTTTAATTATAATAAAAATAAAAATAATTATAACACAAATAATATAATTTTTAATATTAATACTTTTAATTATAATAAAAAATAATAATAATTATAACACAAATAATACTATTTTTATTATAAGTAATAATATTATAACAACAATGGGAAGCAGATACCTAGCTGCGCTTGCCCAACGTACAGTCCCAACTGCCATGTGGCAATGGTGTGGCTTGGAGGGAGCCAGCATGCTTGAGTCGTGGCAAAGGGCCCGATTATCTGGGGTCCGGCGTCATAACCCCAGCTCAATGAGTCTTGCGTGACCCAATTTTATTTGGGCTTGATAAAGGATTTTAAATATTTTAATTTTATTATAAACAAAAATAGTATTATTTGTGTTATAAATATTTTAATTTTTATTATAATTAAAATTATTACTAGTATAATTGGTGTTACAAATATTATTATTTTATTATAAAGAATAGTATTTGCGTTAAAAATATTATTATTTTTATTAAAATTTAAAATATTTATATAAAAATAGTATTATCTGTGCTATAAATATTATAATTTTATTTATAATTAATAGTGTAAATACTAAAAATATTATCCGTTATGATATAAATATTAATATTTTTATTATAAATAATAATATTATAATAACAATAAGAATAAAAACCTGACTCTTGTGCAGTCATTACACCACGCGGTGTTAGGGCTGTCATAGCCAATCAGATCTTTATCAAAATCCAAGCACCAGGCGCACTGGTGCCGCCTAGGCGTCAGGTGGCTATCAGTCTGCCTCAGGCAAGGGTGGAGGAGAATCCGAGGGAGGACCTCCTTGTCTTTTAAGTAGTGGATTAATGCATGATATATGGTTGTGTGTGTGTTTTTATACAGAAAGGTACAAGCAAAGGTGACCCTACCACTTATTCGCTCTACCATCTTTTGCCCTTTGAAAATCTCACTGAAAAGGATATCCTTTTCTTAGCATATCTCAGTCAAAAGAATTACTTGTTTTTATTTTTATATTTTAAAAATACTTTGAAAAACCAACCTGAGGGATAACACTGAGAAGCTTTAAACTATAGGGATAGAAACGAAGCATTATTGATAAAATACAGGGGAAAAAACAGGTTTAAACCAATATTAGCAGCTGATGGAGGACATGGTCGCTTTTTTCTTCTCATCTCTATCTCTAGAGACATTTGTCCCATAAGGATTGAAGCCTCCACAAAAACTCGAGGCAACAAATTCAGGACACTACAATTATATATCATTCAAATCCTGGGAAATATTTAGGCTTGATTGTAAGATTGCTTCGATCCCCAGATAACGTTAGGTTTATCTTTCCCCTTGCTTCTTAGCAACCAAAACAAACATCAAGTAAAAGGCAGCATAATTAGTACTACTAGCACTTAAAAAGATAGTTTTTATCTGGGGGGGAGGATGAAGAAACATGGCTCAACTCAAGAAGACTCTACAATCTGTCCTGATACAGGTTTCAACAAGCAAGTAGCATGAGTAAAACAATGATAAAAGCCGTCGCAGAAAGGATCATACCCCCAATAACTTCAAAGAAACCTTGTCCATATGCCCCAGAAGGCTTCTGAAGCGACTGCGAGCCATGAAGTGACATATTGCTGAAGGGGAGGTTTTATTCAGAAACATACCGTTGGAGTTGCTCAAGACTCATGGCAGAGACCATCATCGAAGTTCAGAGAGTAGCTATAAAGATCATAGCTGCACTGTGCGCTGCTCCTTTGCCACCCAAAAGCTTGCTTCCATTGAGTCCTGAACTTCCAAAATAGCTGCATTAAGAATGATGATCCACCGTGGCGACAAAAAGGCAGTCGTCTAATTTTCACACTAACAAGTGTAACTGCAGACCCAGTGCTTGAATTTCTGCTCCGCCACCTCAAGAATGGGATTCTCCTCAAGCCTTGTAAGCCTAAAGCTCTCATGCTTCCTTCCATCTTCACTCTACCTGCTTATTGATCCAAGAAGGCCGTGTAACACTTGAAGTAGGACGTGTTAAAAGAAAAGCACTAGTTGAGCTTTCAAGTACCGCTTCCCACTAAGAGGTAGCACTATCCATGACATATTCAGTACTGTCACTCTCATTAGTGGGGTCAATAAAACAACATTATCGATAGATCATTGAATACTGCTCTACCAGCAAGTCTCCTCCGGTCATATGAGTCCCAATTTGCAGCAAGGATAGAGACTTGCATCTAGTGATGTAATGTCAGCAGTGACGATGCCTTGCGAAAAACTAGCCAGTCCTTTTTCTCTCTAGTTAGTGAACTTTCCTGGGAAGCACCCGTTAAAAGATAAGGTTCTCTAGCATGAAAAGTTTACACCGTCCATTCCTCAAGAACCATGATGAGAACTTCCAGGCTTATGTCCATTTACAGTTTGATCACACTATACACAAAAAAGGGGTCCACAAAGACGTGAAATATATTTTGTCGGGGACATAATCTGGGATACAAAAAATAGGAAATAATATCATCTCACCTTACATGGACAAATACT
>Ga0325414_1000125_pt1 | contig 47398 bp, 25 predicted proteins | sample PopdelMetagenome_8_FD_206183 | JGI IMG/M metagenome (GOLD analysis project Ga0325414, IMG submission 206183) | Populus deltoides microbial communities from Bellville, Georgia, United States - Leaf-PdKOR-R3 | ecosystem: Host-associated > Plants > Phyllosphere > Phylloplane/Leaf | place: USA... | reverse complement strand
ACTGCTATAAACAGCTTATATTTTACATTGGTTAATAGATCTTTAGGTCTGATCCTGAAGATGTGATAATGGCTCAGGACATCACCATCACAGTCACAAAAGCCTTTCTTCCCCATCTTTCTTCTGCTCGTCAAGCACAAAGAACACTACATTCGTAGAGTAAAGTAAATGGATGGTGATGATACTGATGATGATTAATCATAATTCTAGTTTTAGATAACATCACAGTCGAAATAAAAACAAATAACAGCGCATTTAATCTTAGAGAAAAGATGGGATTTATCCTGGATTCCTCTTCTCTTCATTCCTTCTTTGTTTTTGTATTTTTACGTTTATTTATTTATTGCTTGGAGAGGGATGGTTTTAACCATTACCATATCGCAAATGATATATAGTTGCTATCTGATTGCAGAACACCCTACTAGGGCATCTACAAGTATGAAACCATTAAAAATGGATTTAAATTCTCCGCACGGCACTTCGATCAGATCACAGCATTATTAAACAATTTAATACATTTTATTTAACAGCTTAAAATTGCAGTCACATCATGGCAAAAGTCAAATAAACTCGTTGATTATAAATTTTATAAAGGACATTTTGCTCTTCAGATCCATGCAATGATGAGGGCCACACAACCCCACCAAATCTCTCTACCCTTACAAGGTGACGGCGACCTGGGAAGCGGAGGGCCAAGTGGGGGGAGAGAATAAAAGAGAGCAGAGGTCACATGGGAGAACGTGCGATGGTTCCCAGGGTGATAGAAGAAGAGAAGGAAATGGGCAGGGGCTAGTTGACGGAGGACAGTACGGACTTGCCATGTGAAGCCTTCGTGATTTTCAAAGCTGCTTCCTTCCTCCATCTCTTCTCCTCCCCTTTCTCTGTAATTAATTCAAAGCAGACTTTGTAGTTGTTGTCATATAATATCGTGGGAGTGGAAGGGAAGCCAAGAAGAACTAGGGTTTTTTTAATTTCCATGTTAGCTGAGCATGTGATTGAATGTTGGAATAATATGTATAAAACTTGGATTCCCACCTTTTCTTTTCTTGGAGTCCTTAGAATAACAATCTGGCATTTTTTTTTCTTGACTTGCTTTGTTTATTCATTGATTTTCAATTTTTTTTAAAAAAACAAATGCATAGTCATTGCATCAAAATCATTTTCTTGCTGTCAAGAGTATCGTGCCATTATATATATTATTCATGTTAAAGTATTTCTATTAAGACTTAATTAACTTGATATTTTCTCCGAATTAAATAAGAATATTTGATAATTATATTTAATAGTTTTAGAAACATCAATACTCTTTGACAATCGTAAAAATATAAGATACTTTTCATCCACTTGATTAATTTATTAGGGCAACTCGTTTCTCCATTGATTTGATATTTCTCGATCGACTACATGCAGGAGAGGAGAGAGACAACAACATTCTAGTATTTGGAAGCCCTGAATAGAATATATATACCATATAGTTTATTTGAAGCTTAAAAATGCTAATATATAGTGATCTTAAAGATCATGTTTCATTGTTTTTATTGGTTCTTTTGTTTAATCTATATATTTCCTTTTATTCAATCGTAATTTTTATAATCAATTAGCCAACGAGTGTTTAAAGGGCTCTTGATGATCTCACATTTTGAAAACTTGACATTTAATGGATAAATAATTCTTAAAAATCTGAAAATCATAAATATTGTTTAATTTTTTTAGTGGGGAAATTATATATACCCACCATCTTTCATACACATGTGACTAAATTCCTTTTCTCATATATCTTCGACAAGTTATTTAAATTTAAATTTATACACAAAAAAAAATATTTTTAAAACCTTTCTTAGAATGAAAGGCAATGATACATATAAAACTAACCATGCAACTAGTAATAAATATTATACATTTTACATCAATAGATTTCTAAAAGGATTTTCATAATAAAAAATAATGACAAAACTCAATATCTAAATTTTATAGACTAAACTAACTAATTGGTTTGCACTTTATTGCGGGTCAAATTTAAAAAAAAACATAAAGAAATTGTGCAAGCATTATTGATGTATACTTTATCCATAAGTAAAATTCTGATTATGAACTCAAAATTTTAATATATCTTAAGTAATGTTTATTTTTTCAATTATCAAGACAATAACTTCTTCAATCAACTCTGGTCAACTCAAGCTATAATATCAAACTTGTAGCTTGAATTGAATAGAAATATAAACACAAGAATCATTAAAATATTTATTTGATTATAAATAAAAAGGTATTATTCAAATGCTATTCATAAAATACATTACTCCACTCAAATTGAATAGAATTTGAAAAATCAAGATATTTTAAATTTAATTTTTAAATTCTAAATCAAATTTAAATAATAAGTAAAATAAAATCTTAATTAATCTAAGATTTAAATATAATTATAATATTTTAAATTAATTAATTAAAAAAATTAAAATAAAAAACAAAACAAAATAGTCTAGGCCATGCTCGTGAGCTTGATATAAATAAAAAGCCTACACACAGAAGACCATGCCATGTGCCTTGCTCTTTGTTTTTTGTTTTTTTTTAATTTTTTTTATGTGTATTAATAGTATATCGTCCACTCATTTTTTTTTTTCTTAATTAAGCTGGTGTCAAGTAGCCTGAAGTGGCAAGCGACTTGTCACATGTTGGGCAACTGTCCAGATTTCGGCCACTACTATAGCAGCTGGAAAATCAAGGGGTTTGCCCCAGAATTCATTTTCAACCAATTTTCACCCTAAAACACCTCAAAAACACTATAGAAACCTAAAATAATTAATATCTCAACTCAAAACACTCTTAAATCAACTAAAAAACACAAAATCAAACAAAAAAAAATCTCTCTCAAGCCCAATTTACCTTTTCAAGCAATAAGGATGCCAAAAACTACCACCATCAAACTCTTCTCGTCGAATGAAATTTTTTATCACCAACTTTGATTGTTTTGGTTGTCAGAATTGTGTTAACTGACAACAGTTTCTCTCCTTGTTCTTTTAGACGAGTTTCTCTCTCCTCTCACTATATTAGAGATTGTGAACGAAAATAAGAATTATTGTGAAGTTAGGGCTAACCATATATTTTTCTTTACTTTACATTTTAGTTCCAAGTCTATTAATTTGGTATATTATCATAATTTCAAGTATAATTTAATCTAATTAGGTTGTAGAAAGGTCTAATTAGAAGGGAAAAAAAGCTTGAAAATAAGAGGAAATCGAGGAGCTTTCAAATCATATGAATAGGAGTTCACTCCATAATAAAACCCAAGTCTTTTAGCTTGCTAGTTAATGGTATTTCTTAGATTAAATTATATACACTTACCATCTTTCACACATATCTTTCATACACATGTAACTAAATTCCTTTTCTCATAAATCTTAAACAAGTTATTTAAATTTAAATTTATACATAATATTTTTTTTAAAAAAAACCCTTCAAGGCAATGACATATATAAAACTAACCATACAACTGGTATTAAATATTATACATTTTACATCAATATATTTCTAAAAAGATTTTCATCATAAAAAAATAATGATAAAACTCATTATTTTAATTGCTATGTTTTTTCTTTTTTTTGCTTTGACAAGTTTTTTAAATTAGTTGGTATCAAAACTTTTTGATTAAACTCGGGTCTAGGGTTTTATGAGTTGTGAGTTTTAAAGATTTTGACCAGGTTTAGAAGATTTGTTCGGGTTTGCTTCCCCCCCTTGTTTATGCTATTTTTTTCATTTTATTCTTCAAAATTTATTTAATTGAAGACCGAGTTTTGTTTTTTTAATTTGCTTTTTATGAAGTTTTTTTGGTCTTGAAAATGACCCCGTTATCTTGGTTTTTTTATTTATCATTATTTGTTGAGTTTTGTTTTGCTAATTCTTTAAATTGATATTTTTTTCCTAATTTCATTAGTATTTGAAATGATTTTTTAAAACAATTTATATGATCGGAATTATTTTTCTATTTCATCCATTTTAAGTTTTTTTTTTATTTTTTAAATTTAGTTCTCATTCTTTTTATTGATGTTTATTTTTATTTGAGATAAACTTTTAAATTTATTTTTATTCATTTGCTTTCTCTATGGTTTTTTACGAATTTTGAAAATGACATTGGTTTTCTTAAGTCTCTTTATTTGTTGTTCTTTGTTGGATTTACTTTGACTAATCAATATTAAATTGGTTGAGAATTAAGTTTCTCCGGTTTAGAATTTAATAAGTTGTGAGTTTAACTCCTTTGATCTTGGCTCAGGTTTAGAAGATTCGTGTGAGTTTTCTTAGTTTTTTAAGTTAATATTTTTTTAATTTCATCATTCAACATTTATATCATTAATAATGATTAGATTTTATTTTATTTTTTCTTTATTTTTTTTATATGATTTTTTAACCATTCTTTTTTTAGGCTTTCATATTTCTTTTTCTTAGATTTTTTCCTCGATCAAGATGGAGTTTATACCCTGAATGTATTTTATAAAAAACTTTTTTAAAATACACCATTATTTTTTTCAATAAAAAAACACTCTAGCCAACCACGTAACTCAGGCCTACAAATCTAGGACCACCAAGTTTATATGGAACCATGACATGAGAGATGATTAAATGCTCATTCATGAATGATGAGGGGTTGTTGAACACTATTTGGGCCGAACTAACCTTTTCTCAGATCTTGAACACAGGTCAACCAAGGCCCATGCAGTCTTCGAGGTTTACCATTACCAGGGTACACTGTCAACATTGCATGGGCAACGATTTGAAACTTTTTTTAGAAGGTCAATCGTTTCTCTTTTGGTCCATTTCATGGCAAGTGATCATATATAACAAAAGGGAAACTTGAAGGGAAAACAAGTCTGCTAATTCACAGCATCTGCACAAGTCTACAGAAAAGGATGCAAAAGGAACTCACGCTATGTGATTCGTTGTTTCTTTTCTTTTTCAAAAAAATTCTATTTTGTTGCCTATATAAAGAGTATGAGCTTTCAAGTTCTGAAAAGACAGATCACAAATACTGAGCTCTTTTAACTTACAACTGCCACAGCTACTCATCCCGCCCAAGAATCTTGCTGATGTTGCTGTTCAACCGCAATACCAACATCGCGCAACCAATATGCCTCAGGAAACCTTCCCAAGTACGGAATAGATTTGTATCCCCAACATGCATGTGAATTGTGAAGGCTATCAGTTGATGTGGTTTTTTCCAGCGAAACAGTATCAAGCTGTTCTCTGTATTCATCATAACAGGTAAAGAATATGCCTGTCAATCTCGGTAATTTGAGATAATGCCATCATGACTGAACCTCTCTTTGATCACGCCCTTTTGGCTTGATGGGTGTCTTCGGTGATTTTATCGTCTGTGGTGGCCACACTACCATTTACTTCAACTGCTTCCTGGAGTATTGTACATTTGGAAAAGCATAAGCAATGAGCAAATGAGGAAAAAGAATTACCTCGTACGTTTAAAGAGGAAGAAAGCTAGCTAGGAAAACCAAATTATACATATATAATTTTGTCAGAACATGGAAAGCCTGCCAGCCAAAGCACACAGAAATTTACTACCCACCACTACTCCCAGTTTTCAGAACGAGTTAATCATAACTTAGTCTCTGAAGTCTATTGAAATTAATGAATCAGTCCCTGCGGTATCAGAAATAATTAACTAGTCCTTTGAAGAATGTTGACCATCTTCAATTTAATAATTTTTTGTTCAAAAAATGCCTCCTTGCCTAATTAAATCTCCCTATCTTCACTGCTCTTTTCTTTACTCTATTTTTAAGGAAACAAAAAAAAAAAAGGAATTGGAAAAGGACATGGAAATGGCAGAGGAACTAAATATAAATAGATTTAGAAGTATAGGGATCAAATACATAAGTTTTGACACCATGAAGACCAATTAATTAGTTTTTTCACACTACAGTGACTAAGTTAAAATTTACTCGTTTGCAAATGCCATGTACTAATCTAACCACATTCATAACCGCACCTAAGGACATCAAGGGGGGAGAATTTTGCTTGCAGCTTTCTGTCCAATGTTTCCAAACAATAAAATGATGAAGAACATGACAAAATGAATAAGCATGTGTGAAATATGATGTGAACATAAATTACCATTCTACCTTTTGTTTACTGTCAGGTTGTTCATCCCTTGCACAAACCTCGGTAGGAGCAGAAACTTCACTTGTTTCCACAACATAATTTGTTTTCTCATCTTGCTTCAGGTCCTGACCAGATAAATCACCATTTACAACCTTAAGAGCAGAGGAATCATGAAAGGCCACTGCAGACATGTCATCAATTACAACAGCACCAACTGAGCTGGTCCCATTTCCTCTCTCAAATGAACTGCTTTCATTCTCAAGTTCATCGTTTTCCATTTGACTTCCTCTACCTGCAGCCTCTTCGGCTTTCCTCTTCTCTTCTTCTCTTTGTTGCCTTTTCCTTGCCTCTTGTTCCTTTAATTGTTTGAATCTGAATGACAGTTTATTTAGACCACAATACAGAAAACAGGATGAAGAAGTAAGAAAGAAAAGGTTTGTGATTACAAACCTTTCACCAGGACGCAACCCTTCTGGTGTAAACTTTTCTTCTTGCCTGGTCTTAGTTTGTACAGAATTTAATTCAGAGACGGGTTTCTGAATCTGCAGCTGGTCTTCTTTGACAATATCATCACTGGACTTCATCATAGGAGTTTTTGCACCCCCTGACTTTTGAAGCCACACCTGTTGTGCTGTGCTTAATATGTTATTTGTGAGCCTGCAAAATATTAAACAGAATTTCAGGAAAATATAGGAAGAATGGTGGTGGGAAACAATTTCCAATCATAATATCTCTGAGACTCTAATTGAGATAATGTTAAGTTCGCATAATGGTAGGGATGCTCACCAATAAAGGCTTAGTCCAGAAGGAACAGAAAGAGAAAAGTAACCAATCATTAATGGAAGGAACTTTGTTATTGCTTGAGAATTCTTCACGTTTGGATCATCGCTCTGAAACTAGCAATGCATGTTAAAACTTCCATTGTCATCTAAAGCCAAATTAAAAGAGTGACCAAATATGACAGCATTCAAACAAACAGAATTTTTAGCACTTCCTCGAAACACATAATGCAGCCCTTAGGCTTTAGCACATGAGGTTGACATTCTCTCCCAGCAGCCTTAGGTTTTAGCTAATAGGGCTGGTACATGTATTAATTTCCTCAAAATAAGCAAAAAAAGAAGAAGCAATCAGCATTACAAGCTTATTGGCCAGAAAAGTTCTTATTATCCTGTCTCCTCTCACACAATAAAATTGACTGCACCACTACATGTCATTATTATACATTCCTGCATGGGAGTTTTTATTAATTTCTTTCATGCTTCACTTAAAAATCTATCATAGCATGAATTTAGGATCACACAAGAAATGGACAAGAGAAATAATTCAGTCATGCAGCTAATGATGGCAGGAGTATAGGCTGACTCAACATGCTCTATGCTATCGAGTTTTCAGTTGCTAAAAAGGCCAAAAAGGGTAGCCACTGCTTTACTGCTAGGCAAGCCTCTCATAGAGCACAGTAGAAGGAAAAAAAAATGTTTTGAATTAGTTAATAACAATCATGCAAGCTGATTAAGATTATGCAGACATAAGCAAATCTAAAGCTGGGAAAAACTAACCTGTGATGATTGCATGATTTGGACAGAGATGTATTGTGAGACAACCAGCATGACAGGCAAAACAAGATATGCCACGGTATCTGACCATCCAAGGGGTGGATGTCCATCCTGAGAAAAAATCAAGCAATAAACAAGTAAGATCCACAAACATGGAAGATGGTGACCAAAAATCTTGCGCAACAAAAACCTACTAACTTGACAAAAAGTCAAAGTCTGATAATAAAAAGAAAAAACATCCAAACTAGAAAGGAGCAGAAAAATAACATAAAAAATAATTGAAATCCTTTTAAGTTGTGACAAAAGATTGTTCAGCTTATTCTATCTCTCAGAAAGTAACATGATTCCAGAAAAAAGCTTCCAGGTCTTGTGAAGAGTATGATGTATACAAAGTTCAAGCAGAAACCCATCCTAATCGATAACACTAGAAAGCTGAATCAAGCACTCACTACAAAAGGGAAAAGCCAAGAGATTCCACTGCCATTTTGACGAGAAGCAATTGCAGTTGGACCAGCTAGAGAGGGTATCCAAAAGAAGCCTTCTGTGAGGAGCCCCTAGATATTGGACACATAAATTAATTTAGAGAAGAGACAGAGTTAAGTCCATAAAAACTAAAAGCCAAAGCAAGTAACAATTTTGATGAAGCAAGAAAAATAACATGAAAAGAATGTTACCTCGTTCGCTACATTTGAAAGGGCTCTGTAGAGTCCAATCCATACTGGAATTGTAGCAAGTGTAGGGAGACATCCTGGCACGAAGTGGGAAAAAGATATTGAAAAGACTTTTAATTAAGAAGAGCAAAGTAAACCTTAAATCGTACTCCAAAGTAGAGAAACAACAATCTTTCCAAAATGAAAAACTTATGAGCAACTTCTATAGCTCTATTCAAGATATAAATTCTAGAAAGAGCAACATAAACGGTATTCATCTAACCTAAGAAAATTTGCGCAGGTCTCTTTCTCCAATTGGTTTTAAGTACATCTTTATGGACCTTACAGATCCCTTGAAAGAATTTAGGCAAGTGCATGCTAGAATCTCAATAATAGAAAAAAAGAAAAGAATGTATTGAAACAAACTTATTGCACTGCAAAACCAAAACTCCTTACATAGAAAGTTGCATAACTTCCAACAAGAAGGAGCAGGACAAGTCAAGAAAATATGTATCTATATCAACATGTGTCTACGAATGCTTCAATTACTTTATAAGAAACGAGTGTTAAAGCTACAACACACTGCAAAACAGAAGTACCTGCAAGCGGGTTTATCCCAGCTAGCTTATACAACCGAGCAGTCTCAAGTTGAATCCTCTCCTGCAGGTAAACAAAAGAATTGAACTACGTCAACAAAACGAAACAAGCTCCATGATTACAGAACACGAGCTCTAATAAATAGTTCACACTTCCCTATTTTTATAGGAGAAAAGAGATTTCAGATATACCTGATCACCGGCATAGCGTTGTTGAATGGCCTTAATTTGGGGTTGCAAAGATCGCATGGCCATAGCAGATTCCACCTGCCCACCACAACCACATCTTACACTAATTTAAGTACAAAAAAAGAGACATACTTGAGAAATTTGCTTCAATAAAGAAACAGAACACAAACCTGTTTCTTACTCAAAGGAAATGTAGCAGCCTTAACAAGAACAGTCAAGAGTATGATAGCAAAACCATAAGCATAAGGTAAATGCACAGCAGATAACCCATCTTTCAAAACCTGTATAATTACTTTAATTAATTAACAAAAACAAACAATCATAACAATTATTTAAAACAAAAAAAACAAAAAAACAGAACCAAACAAACCTTTAAAGTACTCTCGAGGCCGTAAGTAATACCAGAAAGCCAATCACTGTTCTGTGTGGTACTACTATCAACAACCTGGTCCGAATTGGAGACAGCAGCATCGGCAATTGTGTAAACAATACTCTCTGCTCGACCAAACAAGTCCTTGATTACAGCCTCCGCTTTATCCGGGTCAGGAAAGAAACCCGGTTTGAGACCAAACCGGGCGACACAGAGCGAACCGCGAGGAATTAGTGGTTTGGGAAGGTGAGTTGGGTGAAGGAGGAGAGAGTTAGAGGTTTTGGTTCGGTCAGTAAAAGGGGAGGGAGAGAGAGGGATTAGGTTTGGTATTGTACAAGAGAGATGAGAAGCCATAAGTAAAGGACTGTAACTTTTTGCGCGTGTACTTGGTGGTATCGTATCTCTTTCTCTTGGATGCGGGTGCTCCTGTTTCTGTGGAAGGAAGGAGAGGCAGAACAAGGAGCACGAAGGTTTTTCTTCACTTAACAACTTTAATAAGGTGGGTCTATGGATATGCCCAAGCCCCAATGTGAAACTTTCAAAAATAAAAAATAAAAGACCTCATTGTATTTTTATTCTCCCCACTCAAGTTGGGAGAGTGAAGAGAAACTAATTCAAGTTTAGTTTGGAGAAGATGTCTTACATATTCATGAGATGAGATGAGGTCCGTGATTGAATAACCTTATGAGTATAAGGACTAGATTGATTGGAATAAAGGTTCTAGATGGAGGAGGGACCACTTCCACATCAGAACCCGAAGCTACAAACATCCTCCTTGTCCATTATGAGGTTGCCTCTAAGATCACCGTAGTTAGGGTTGGTTCCAAGCATCCCTTGAAAGGAGAGACGAATACCTCTTGAGAAAGGAAAACAATCGCCCTCTGTTACCTTACCACATGTCTCCTCAATAGGAGGGACAAACACATTTGCCTTTTCAATGAAAAAGACATCCTCATGAATCTCGAGGACATATATGGGGGACTCTTCGATGTCCATTAAAGAAATTCTTTTAACCTTTCACCTACGTATCAAAAGTCAGTTGTCTTTAAAGAGGTTATCTTCATTAGAGGAAGGAGCGTGCACAGAAGGAGCATGACTGCAAGGAGACGTGAAAATATAACTGGGTAGAGAAGTTGAGGATCCATTACCTGCAAATCCAACTTCCCTTTACAAATTCCCTACACAAAGAAAAAGATACAAATTGAATATACACCTAAAACCGAAATAAGATGTCAAAGCAATAGCTTACCCCTAATGCTATAAAATCCTTTGGTCATGCAGTTGATCTCGAACTAGGTGCGCAACGAATCTAGCCTAGCACACATCTTTTCTTCCTCGATGTTAAGGAAGGGCTTGTTATTCACACTCGATGAGAGTGCTCTCCAATAATGGATACAACCCCAAGTGGCATTATACCTGTCTTGTGGCTTTATTGTCTCATGGTAGCTCACCACCACCCATTCCCCTCTCCAGCTCTTTGATTGGGATGACTTCATTTGAAAGTCTCTCATAGGCCCTTTTGGTTTGTTGGCAAAATTAAAAAACCATGGGAAGGAAGGCCTTCTTTTGACACCACTGATCAAGGTACAACACTGCCTAAAAATCCTGACAATAGGTTCCTTGTCTAGCATTCTAAGAAACTTGTTGAGTGCCGATAGAATAGTCCACCTATTAGGGTGTAGTTGAGTTGGACTTGGATTGTAATATCTGAACACTTCCCTTACAAAGCCTTGTAGATGAAATGAATACCCAAACTCGTATATACAAATGAGGGTTATAATTATAAATTTGCCTCTATTGGATTTATTAGTGACCTTTGAAACACGGTCATCAGGTCATGGTAATGAGACTGTATAATCTCCTAGTTGTTGGAGATTGACCTCATCCACTTGGATTGGAGTTATCATGCTTTGAACATTATCAATAAGAATTCTAGGCACACATTCTTTCCCTTTGAGGCTTAAAACCTCTTGAGGATTTTTGTCTTCCCTTATTCCAGATGGAAAAGGCGGGGAAGTTTTGGTTCTAGGCCGTGGGACAATCCTAATGGTTGATGACTCTAATGGGTGCCACCAGTTTCTAACCTAAAGGTAAAATTCTCCTCAAATGCTACTACTTTCTCCCATTTTCTAGAGGACATTCTGAATTTCTTAAAGAAAAAAAAGAAAAACTGAAGCAATAAGCTTACAATAAAAGAAAAGAAAGGGGATTTGGTTTATCTAAACAAAAAAAGTCCTTTTATGACAAAACAGTCTTGTTCTTGTGTCTTGAACCTCTTAAGTAAGGAAACAGAGAAAAAAATTATCAGAGTAAAAAAAAAAAAAACACTATTTAAAGTGAAATAGGATTTTTATATACGAGTCACCCTTTTTCCCAGCAATAAATGAAGGATAAATGACGTCTCATTAAAACCCTAGGAAGGCTAAAAGCTGAAAAATATTCATTGTGTATCGTTAGGTAGTCTTCTCAAGATATTTGCTTTCTCTTTCCAAAATATTTCTTTCAAATCAACACGAGCTTAAATGTCTTTTCTCAAAAGAGAACAAAAAGTATCTTGATTGATAGTCGTCCAAAACGCCTTTTAAGCCTTTATGTGTGTTCCATATTAAAGGCTGAAGGGGGGTAGCAAGGTAATTATTTTAGCGTATTTTTTTAAAACTTGACAGAGTTTATAATAAAGTAGGTCTAACAATATGTCAACCCCAAAACATTTGGGTTCGAAAATCAGTCGAACCCAACAAAACATGAGTCTAGTGAAATGTCAAACTCAACATACTTGAGTTTAGCTTATGGCATAACCCAAGTATGTTTGGTGTGACATCTCTATTTTAATCATGTTCTTCTATCCTTTCTCTAACACAGGAAATGAAAAATAAAGAACAAAGTTTTCTAACAAAAGTGAATTTCATAAATTTATAAGGATAAAAAATATATCATTGGAAAAGTAGGAGGACCAAAATTAACTTTCTTTTGCAAACTTTGAAACCACCCCTCATTTTATACTGATTTTTTCACTTTGATTATTTGTATTTTTATTTTATCCTCCCTTAATCATCTTACTTAAATTGGCCCTCGTTTTAGTTTAGAAAGGGCAAAATTTTAAAAATAAAAGGTATTGGAACCTTAAAAAAAACTGCAAATAGTGAGTCACGATGTTTTGCAAGAGGATCCACAATATAATTTTGCATAATAAATCTCTCATTTATTTTAAATAACGTTTGGTTAATGTTTTGAGACAGAAGAGAAGAAAGTAATATGTTTATTGAAGAGACAAAAACAGAAATATAAAAAAAATTTGTCTCTGAGATAATTTTGGAGTGAATTTTTGTACTTTCAAAACATACTTTTTCATATTTTATTATGAATTTTATACCATAATTAAACATGATACAAGTACAATCACTTTGTATTGTAAATCACCACCAAACATAATTATATCTTAATCTTGTATTTTGTCTTGTCTCTTGTCTTTATTGTCCCTATCTCTTCTATATCGGGACATTAGCAAAACACTAACTTATAATTTCTATCGATTAATATTCACAAGCATATCATAATTTAATTCGTGTAAAATTTAAACACCACTGAATGGTCATTTGGCCCTGAATGTGCTACGTAATTGACACAGAACTATACTCGAAGCAAGATATTATAAAACCTTCGTATTTTTTTTCTTGCATGGGCTTCAGCTCGATGGCCTAATGCCCGGGCTTCCTGTGAGCAGAGACAAGCACAGCAGCAAAGATTAAAAAAAAAAAAAAAAACATGTGATCACCAATTGTGGATCACCCATGAGCAAAGTTTCCATACATTAATGAGCCCAAAAAGAGGATTGCAGCCTGTTGATATCAATCTTCATGGACTTGTGAGGAATCTTTAGTTTAAATCATGATGATAAAAGAGTTTAAGCTATGGATTAAGATCTCCCGTCCGCAAATCTGTGATCTTAGCTGCCCACAGAATTCAGTTCAGAGGATGCGATAAGAGATTGTGGTGGGGTAGGCAACGTGAGGTCCATATCTCACCTTTTACACTCTCTGGATAAGAGTAGAATCCAGAAAACAGAATTCCATTGGACGTCAATTCCCTGACTTGGCTTTACATTTCTATTGCCCATCACAGCAACTTTCATTTCTCTCCAAGGAATTCATCTTCTTGCTCAGCTTGATCACCAAAAACCAAGTCCTAGCAAGAATAAATGGCAGCAACCATGGCAACAATGGCAATACTCAATGCCAAGTGCTTGAGCATCAACTCCATCAAGAATATCAGCCCCCCCAAGCCATCAACAAAACCTGTCTCTCTTCTCTCAATGCTAAACCTCCCAAAAGGCCTAACCATCTCAAAACCAGCAGATAACACTGTCCTCACCGGTACTGCTATTGCCGGTGCTATCTTCACAACCTTGAGCTCATGTGAACCTGCTTTTGCTGCGCAACAAATAGCTGAAATAGCAGAAGGTGACAACCGTGGTATAGCGCTCTTGCTACCACTCATACCAGCCATAGCTTGGGTGCTTTTCAACATCCTCCAACCAGCACTTAACCAAATTAACCGCATGCGTCAGACCAAGGGGGTGATCGTTGGGCTTGGACTCGGTGGATTGGCTGCATCAGGTTTCATATCAACACCAGACGCATCAGCTAGTGAGATTGCCATGATTGCTGAAGCAACAAGTGACAACAGGGGTACTCTTCTGTTGATTGTCGTTGCTCCTGCTATTCTATGGGTGCTCTACAATATTCTACAACCGGCTTTGAACCAAATCAACAAGATGCGGTCTCAGTGAGAAATATAAACATGTGGGATTTTGTTAGGGGTGTGATTAGCATAAATTTACATGTAATTGCACCTTGTGTTAATGGAACTTTCTTTTCTTTTGAATTTTTTTTCCCGTTTCCTTAATATTCCAATTCTTCTGTGCTGGGTTGAGTGTTAAGTGCTTGATTAGCGATGCTAATTATTGCAAGTGTATGTATTATTGTGTGTAAAGTATAGCTCAAGGTGCTTGAAACTGTACACGTTGTGCTCTTGCTTTATCCTTTTCAATTATGCCATTATTACGGTCGGAGTAAGTTTTAGGTAAGGTTTGAGCAGGCTGTGTCATATTATCATGGCTCAACAAAAAAAAAATCATAAAAAGAATCAAATGATGTCAACTTTAAATTAATATTTTTTAACACCTAATTTAATTTAATTCGTCAACCAAGTTCAAGATTAATTTATTAAATCAGATTAAATTTAATAATAATTTTAAATTAATATTTTTATAATTGAGTTTTATGCATAAATAAATTATACCCCACCTCAACCTTCAACTAGGTATAGTGGTCGAGACCAGAAATGTATTTCCTTCCCAAACCTTAAACTTGATTCGTTTTTCCTTTTATATATATATATATATATATATATATATATATATATATATATATATATATATATATATATATAAATAAACTATTGTTTTTCCCGTTCGTTCTCCACTCTCCCTTTCTTTTAAAGAGTTTCTTTTCCAAATGCTAGGGATCTAGTTTTGACTTACAGCATACCAAGAGGCAATCTGGCCATGCTCTATATATGATCTCTTCCTTCTCCCTCCCCTTAACCCCACTTGCAGCTGGTTTTGTAGCCCATTAATTTGCGAATTAATGGGGTTTGCTTTTGCTTTTGCTTTTGCTTTTGAGAGAAGCCGTCTCGCTCTCCTAACAACCCAACAAGATTATAGAAGAAAAGGGTTTTGCCAACGAAGGATTTGATTAATATTCCTACTCATCATGATTTCAATATTTCCACACCACCGGCTTCATTGATAATGCAACATATCACACGTACGTAATTGGTGGTCTAATGGCACATATGCATGTATAGAAACCCTAATTTCTCAATTGGGATTTGGTGCTTTTTTTAATTATACTACGAACTTTTCATGATATGCACTTCGCATTAATGTATCAATCAAGGGTGGTTGCATAAAAAAACTATACTATTTAATTAAAAAAATGAATATAACAACATTCGAATGATATTTATATTTATCAAGTCAACTATATATATATATATATTCAATTGTTTTTTTAGACTTAGACATAATTTAGTCATCTGGACCTCAAAATATGTTACTTTTTTTTCTTTTCTATAAAAAAACACAAAGTTACAAAGTAGTAATCTGTTTTTTTTAAATAAAAAAAATTGAATCATTATTGTGCATTTGTATTTTATTTTTTATCTTTTTCATGGATGAAACTAGGGTTCCTTTTTTTTTCTCTTCATTCTCTATTCTAGGGTCAATCAAATATTTATTAATAGCTAAATATTAAATATAATATAGGATTTGTCGAATGTGTGGATTTGTTAGTCTAGTGTGTATTTTCATATAATTCGATATAAATTTATCAATTTAAAAACAAATAAGATTTTATAAAATTTAAAACAAATTAATGATAACATGTACAAATCATAAATACATACAACAAATTTGTATAAGAAAAAAAATATAAAACAAGTAAGCACCCAAATAAAATATATATACTACAAAAATATACAAAAAAAAAATTTAACATTTTAAAATTATGTTCAAATAAAAAAAAAAGTAGGTTTGTTTACTTAAAGTGAAGAATCCTCAATAAATTTAAATCAGAACACAGATGCTGACAAATTAAGTGTTGTGGTGGCCAAATTTGTTCTAGGGAATTGAATTGTGTTGAGATTGAGGGGGGTGGCTTTTTGTTGTAGAAAAAAATGCATAAGAAAGGAGAAATGGATGAGGAGAGTCGATCGTCTAGTAATAAATTAAATATTATTGATGGATTTATTGAAAAAATAATTTTATTGATCATTTCATTGGTCATTCTATCAGTAAAAAGTTTCATGTCACCGTATAATTTGTCTTTTTAAATCTCACTGTAATATCATCCATAATTCTGTCAGTATATTCAGAGGGATTATTTTTGTTGGCATATTTATGGATGAACTTTACTGTTGGGTTAATTCTGTCAGTAAAAGTTCTACTTCATCGTATTTTTTTGGCTTTTATATTCCTTCATTTTCCACTGCATTTCCTTCAGTATATATCGATATAACATTTTCATTGGTGTTTACTAAAGGATATAGCGATGAAAAAGTTTGTCGGTAAAATTCATCGCAATCTATCAATAGAAAAATTTTGTCGGTGTTTACATTTGTATTTGTTAAATTCCTGGAAGTGTTTTTTGTATATTCACAATGGTTTTTCGTTATTATAAGTTGAGGGACAATTTAGTACTTTCCTGAATATAAAAAGTAATAAACAATTAAAATGCATAGTAATACAATGAAAATACATTTAAAGTTAAAAAATTTAAACTTAAGGTCAACAGGTGCTTTCAATTTTTCACAATAGTTTTTTTTTAATATAATTATACAATTAGCCCAAGGAAAATTCTGTATTTGAGTATAATAAAGAAGATAGGTGCTCATGTGGCGCACTCGAAAGCATGTGGGAGGCATCTGTATCCTTCGTGTAGCTCATGCAACGCCTTTCTACATCCAAAAACACCCTTCTACTATGTCATTAGAAGTGTCGTCATGTCCTTTTCCTGCTAGTACAGTGCGTGTCACCGATGATGATTTAGTTTTGTGTTGATAGACCTTTATTTTTTTTTTATCCTTTTTCTCTCTCTTCTCCTTCAAAAATTATAATTTAGTCCTCTTGATTGTTGGTATTTCAACTTTAGTACTCTTTATTCTTTTAATTTTAATTTTTGGTTTTGGGCCTTTTATAGATGTTTTATTTGTTTTCAATTTCATCATTAAATCTAAATTTACCAAATATTATATTCTACAATGTAGTCCTTATTCTTTGAATTTCTAGTTTTTTTTCTTGGTATTTTTGTAAAAGTTTTATATTACTGAAAACATATGTTAATTAGTGGTTTTTAATTTTATCATTCAATTCAAATTGATGGTATTATATTTTTTAATTTGGTCCTCATTGTTTTAACTTGTGGAATTGTTTTTGGAAACCGTAAGCTAAAATAACTAAAATATAATTTTTTTTTGTTAATAATTGGGTGAATTAAGTTGTTAATTTTTTTTCATTTTTCTTAAACACCGTCAGATGTTTAAATTTTTTAAATTACTGAAAACATATGTAAATAAATAAATGTGTATGAAAAGGTAAAGATAAAGTTGAAAAAAAAAAAGAGTAAGGACAAACAACGTTAAACTAGATAAACACTATTGGAGTACTCTTCGTTTTGGAGATGTTTGTGCATGTAAAATGAACGTGGGAGATTTTATTAGATGAGCTAGATCCATGGTCACCATATATAGATGCAGTCACGACACAACTGAAAATTCGATGTCTCTTTTGCAGTCACGACACAACTGAAAACCCTAATTTTTTTTTTTTAATGTAGAAGTGTGGAAATCATACGTATTGAGGTTTCGGGCTCAAGGTATGTCCATAAAAAAAATGATGAGATGATTCCTAATGGCATGGCTTAATTATATAGCAACTTGATCACTTGATGAAGATGAAGAGTGTTTTTTGAGATCGTGATTAAGAAATAAATAAATCAACCATTAGATATTTATGAGATTCTTAATCCACTTATTTAACGCATTAATTAATTAGATCTTTGTGAAAAGTGAATTCACAAAACAATATTCCATAAAATTAGTGTATTAATTAAGCAATTAATATTTGTTAATTTGTAAGTAAATATAAGAGTTAAGTTTCGAATTAACTTGTCTTAGGCTCTAATGAATATCACTATAATTTTTTTGGGTCAAGTGCTAGGAGTTTTTTTTTTTTTTAGCTAATTTAGAAATTAATCAAGTATTTTCTCTTCAATATTTTAAATATACACCCCGTACGTATTAATTGATATATCCAAAGAAATTGATAAATAATACCTTCCTCGGTCACCGTAAATATTCCATAGAATATTATCAAATAGATAATTGTGCTAGCTAGCTGGCTGGCTGAGCATTATTATTGTGCTTAATTAAAGACAATGAGTGATTATATTGAATAGACGCTGAAAGCTAGCGATAAAGAGTGTGTTTGGTATTGTGGTAGCTGTTGTAGTTGTAGTATGAAAAAAATTGTTTTATAAAAAGTACTTTTAGTTGAGGTTGGTTTGAAAAAATATATGTTTGGTTAAAACTGTGGTTGAAATTGAGATTAAATAAAAAGTAGTTTAATGTGTTTGGTTAAAAAAATGCTTTTACAATTAAGGTTATATATATATTGTAAATTTAACTAATACTATTACATCATGAAATAAATAATATTGATATCAAATATTTTTTATTGTTTCATTAAACTATGTGCAATTTCATCACGCACGGAATCTATCCAACAAGGACTATATTTTTCATGGTTTCTTAAGCGCGCAACAACATCGGGTAAAATATCATCAAAAATAAAATTGAGATTACGATCAAATTCTGCAAATGCTACGTTATCAAATGATCACCTTCTAATTTTTTGAATAAAACATAATTAAAAATAAAAATAAAAATTGATTTTTTTTAACTGGATCAGACCCGACAAGAACAAAATTGGAATTGCGATCAAATTCTGTAAATGCTATATTATCAAGCGATTTTCTTTTAATTTTTCAAATAAAACACAATTAAAAAAACAAAAATTATTTTTTTTACTGGGTTGGACCCGGTTCAATGCATTACTTTGGACCAGACCCGGTCCGACCGGAAACACTCCACTGTTCACATAAGTGTACAGTGAAGAGTGCAGCTCTGCACTGTTCACTTATGTGAATAGTGCAGATTGCAGCTCTTCACTTTAAAAAAATGCAGAAGAAGCATGTCAAAGTTGCTTGTGCAAAACCGCAGATTAAACATCAAATTTTCGTGGGTCTCATGGCCAAAACGCAGTTGCTGAAGATAACCAAACGTTATGTTATTGAGTTTGACAAAAAACACAGAAGCAAACGCAGAGCCAAACACTTTCTAAGTTTTCGTGATCAAATCTTATATCTTTTATAATTATAGTTCTATTAAATTCGTTCTCATCTGGTTGATAACTCAATTTTTAATATAAATTAATTTTAAGTTAAGCTGAGTAAGAATTGTTTTTTTTTCCTTATTCGGGTATTCTCACACACTTTTAAAAGGTGAGACTAGTCTCGTTTGGGGTTCGTGGATGTCCCTTCCAATAAGTACGTTTTCTGAAGATCGAATTTGTATTCCCACCTTTCCAGAGATATAGCAGTTTCTTAATCGCTAGATCATCATTTTATTGGTGAGTAAGAATTTATCTGGTTATATTAATCCGTGATTAATGAAAAAATATTTAAATTTTTTTTAAATAAAAATAAAATCAAGTTTGTTTAAATTATCTAATCTAGATCCTGGACGGCGGTGGATTTAACACTTGGCTAGAAGCCGTTCAAATTAAGCAATATATATACTTTAAGCATCGTCCCGTTCCCTAGCAAGATATATGATGATAACAACTCCCCCGTAAACGATAAATAATCGTTATCATTGCACATAAAAATTACAGCAGATAATCAGCCACCACTTTGAAGCAAGCGTGCATGCGCACTAACCCACCATTTGTCTCTCCCCCTTTGCCTCTCCCATCAATATCCCTAGCAAGCCAGAATAAGAATAAAAACACAGCACCAGAAAAGGTAGAAAAACCCCTTCTTTTTATCTCTCTCTCCTTTCCGGCTTCAATCCTTCTTGTTTCCCTCCCTCCTCATCTCATGCAGACGCAAAGGAATTAAAGAAAGGTGTGCAGAGGGTTTTCTTTTTTAGAGAGAATACAGAGCTGCTAACAAGAGAACACATGCATAACATGAAACCAAAACCACCCATGCTCGTATACTTCATCTCCCTCATCCTCTCCCTGCCCCTCCTTTTCTTCTTCTTCTTCTTCTGCTTCAAAACCAACACCTACACGCCACCCCGAAACCCCAACTCTGACCTAAAGATCCGGCCCGGGTACACCACGTACAAAACCTACATACAACGTCAGCTAAACAAGACCCTCAATCCAAAACTGAGAAAAATATGGACAACCCGTGATTGGGACCGCAAAATCCAAGTCTTTGCTGACTTCTTCCAAGTTTTGAAACAAGAAAACCTTCTCTTCAACGAATCCAAGGCCTTGTGTATCGGTGCCCGTGTGGGGCAAGAGGTCGAGGCCTTACGACGCATCGGCGTATCGGACTCCGTTGGTATGGACCTGGTGCCGTATCCACCCCTCGTTGTAGAGGGTGATTTCCATCGCCAGCCGTTCGATGATGGGACTTTTGACTTTGAGTTCTCAAACGTGTTTGATCACGCTCTGTTTCCGGACAAGTTCGTTGGAGAGATCGAACGGACGTTGAAGCCTGGCGGGATATGTGTCTTACATGTGGCGCTTTCTAGAAGGGCTGATAAGTACTCGGCTAATGATTTGTACAGTGTTAAACCGTTGGTTAATTTGTTTACGAATTCTAAGGTTGTTCATGTCCGGAAAGTTGATGGGTTTGGGTTGGATACAGAAGTGGTGTTTAGGAAGATCGAAAAACAAGATCAGGAGGTGATCCGAGGATCCCGATGATTTCGTTTCTTCTCCCCCCCTACGATTTGTTTTCTTTGAATGAATTATTATCAATCATTATTTCTTATTTTCTTTATACAAGTTTTAATTTCAGCTGGCCCATCTTTTTTTGTTATTTTTCTAGAATCCTGCCTGTTAATTTATTTTTATCGTTGTTCCTGTATATTCATGCATGACCCACTTAACTGGCTCCATTATTTTTTACCTATAGGTTTGGATTAGTTGAACTTGACATCGTACGTCATGCCCATCAAATATGTTTTCGGAATTTCCAATGTTGTTTTTTTTATCCTATTCTAAGGCTTTTTTATGATATATTATTTAGATATATTTTTAAATAAAAAATATTTTTATTATCATAAGAACCCAAATCACAAACGGTTTGGTCAAGTGAAACCAAGGAAAATGCTTAGGGACATCCATGCCGTGAAGTATAAAGCTTTTTTGGGGTTACTCTTTAGCAGACAAAAGGAGACTCGCACCATAATACACTCTCTCGTCGACGTCGAGTAACATATTGTTTTAAGATCTATATATATATATATGCCAATAGTCAGATTCTTGTACTGGGCCATGCAAAAATGAGGAGAGCATGCATGCATGATGCTTAATTGGTTGCTTTATGATTCCCCTGCCTGAGGCACAATTTGTCCTTCAGCTCCCTCCAAAAACCTGCTGGCCAAGTGCACGACAAAGTAAATCCCTGGCACCTGTCATGGGGAAGTTGGCTTTGAAAGCTCCATCATTGCTGAGCTTCTTCGAGTCTTTATGAGATTGACTGCATCTGTTTTTCTTTAAATGTAGTCCATTGAACAGTCAATAGATCCAAAGAAAGACGCCTTGCAACAAGTTTTTAAAGATTTTGGCGAAAAGGAAAGGAATAATGGTAAACCCAGCAGACTATCAATCTTCGAATCTTAAGTTGAAACCATTCGAGTCAATGAGAAGGTTGAAATCTCCGATTCCAATGAAACAAAGCATCTAGACCTCAATTTTTTATTTCGATGTCCTTCCACGGCCACAAGGGAGAAAACAAGACCAGAGAGATTGAATGGCCAAATGCCTTGCTTTTTTACCAAAAAAGAAAGGGGAACGACAAAAAATTCAGAACAAAATTGAGGTTCCCGCAGGCCAAGTCATAGAAAACAACAAAAATCCCAGTAGCAATACAGACAAAACAAGACAATAGGGTGATCAAGGGTTTGCTTGGCTGTCTGGAACAAAATCAACAGGCTCATTTTCAGTGTCCTCGAGCTGCGATTGGGAAGCTGTTAGCTTGGCCTTTTTATATCTGCTTGAACTTCTAAGGATTTTCTCCAAGGTCAGGCCTGAACTGTTACAAGAAAAAAAAAAAAAAAAAAAAAAACTTCAGAGATACTGAGCATGTGTAAACAAAGATAATATAGAACTGAACTTCGTTGCAAAATGCAAAGTGTGCCCGGGGTTTTAAAATGTGAAGGTTTTCTTTTCAGATGGAAAAGTAATGAAATATGCATCTCATCATAGGTCCTTGCTCCATAAGTTAGGAAAACGCACCAGAACAAATGATTGATACCAAAAATATGCAGCTAGATACAACCAGGGATAGAATTTGTTTTACTTTTCTCTACTTACAGTGGTTTTTTGATGTTCTTTCCACCACCTTCCTTGCTTTTCAAGCAGTAATATCCTGTGGCAAATTTCACGAGGATGACAAGACAAGTTCCAGATATCAGTTTAAAGATGTCTGTGCATCAATGCTGTGTTTGAGGAGATCAGACATCTATTAACTAGCATAAACTTTTAACACAAAGGAAATCAGCAGCGAGTGAAGAACCAAGCAGATACTCTGGGAGGAGCAAAAAAAAACAGCATGATCCACAAAGGTGGAATTTACAGAATGACTTTTGAGAATACATTTTTAGAAGCACAAGAATTTATCACTAAATTCGTGTTGAATTTTCATCTTAGCTCTCAAGGAAGATTGGCAAGCATTATTAAACAATCTCTCAGAGGCCACCACCTTTCAAAGACATGAACAGGAGCGCCTTTTAAAGTGGTGGGTCAATTTGGTAACCTCAGTGACAAAGAAAGATAAATAAATTTTGGGTGAATTACAATAAACCTCCCAACATATCATGAAATTAGTAAATTACAAAAACTGACCAAAAGTTGGAAAATTTGACAAGAACTCCATTTATGTTCAAGAAGCTATTACAAAAGCCTCCTTTTATACCTGAAATGACCTTATTTACTATTTCAAAAACAAAAATAGTTAAATTAAATACTTGAAACAATTAGATAAAGAATATAAAAAAAAATCTAACCAAAATTGACAAAATAAAAAATTAATCATGTTCATTATTTGTACTGTTCATGGTTTAATCTTGTCAAGTTAATTTTTTAAATTTATATGTTCTTAAAAAGAGTAATTCAGGGCATTTTAGGTACAAATGGGGGTTTCTAATACATCTTCAAACGTTTGGATGGTGTTTATAATTTCATGATAACCTAGGGTTTTTTTTGTAATTCACCCATAAATTTATGAAACGGCACCTCAGAATTCATATGCCTCGTTCATTCATCTTTAAAGAGAGCACTAATGTCCTTCACCCTGCCCTGTCCATGTAAAGGACTCTGCTTATTTCCAAATTTTTCTTAGATTTTTCCCCTGATTCAAAATGCTCAAGTGTTGTTCCTTTGTCCAAAATAACAGTGGTTAATTCAGATGAGAGGAGCAGAATTATTTTATTTTTGTGTGATTTTTCATAGACAAGGGCATTTCTCGGCTTTTATTTTATGTTTAGTGTCGTAGGAGTCCTCAACTAAGTAGGCCTAGGTAAGGAAAAGTTGGATTTTCTTACAAAAGAATCTAAATGACCAACTCCTTGATGGACTTGGAGTACTAGGAACTCTATAATCTATTTAAAGGTGTGTAATTATTCAAGAAAGAATCAGAGTTTTTGAATAAATGTTCCGGCTATATGCTTTGTGATTATGTGATGAAATCTATCTTAGGTGCGACTCATAAGATCCCTGGGTGTAATGCCTAGCTCTCTCTTCCTAGTAGCGACTCCTGGAAAACCTACTACGACTAGCAGTTCTACTTTCAAGTTTCAGCAAACAAAGCCCCTTAAATCTATCTCCAATTTCAATTTACAAAGTCGTAAACCCTTTCTTCTTGAATTTAAGGTAGTAAATTCATAATCCACCATAAAACCCTTGTCGGACAGAAATCTCAAAGCTGTTCTGCATCAAATGTCCTTATCCAACATGGGTCTGTTAGTTTAAATTTTAAACTGAAAGGCTGCTGTAACAGAACTTACCAGCCAAAAGCTCATGATGCAATCGACCATGACAGGCACTAACAAATCAATAAATCAACAAAACTCATGCAAGATTAGTAGATTACCATTTTGAGACGAGTTAAAATCTGAATTGCTTTCTCCGTCTGAGTAGTCAGAAGACAATGAATGATCTGAAGGAGTTCTAGTGCTGGAATCTGAACTGCCAGTTCTCTCCTCTGCAGAATGCTCATAATTATCATCCTGGAATATTGTGCCTGATTTTCCTATCAAGCTCTTTTTACGTTGTGGACTATTTACAACACCCTCAACATTAGCAGGGGAAACTTCTCTACCATTCGTTTGATTGTGTTGTTTATCTGAGCCATGCCCTCTAGCCCTTGTTTTTCTAGAACTTTCCAAGCTAGAATATGATGCAGCAGAGGGTTCTTTGTTGTTCTTTGCAAAGGTATTGGTGACAATGAGCCCCAAAGCACCAGATTTTCTGGCTTCTGCAGGAGTGGAACTGATCTTATCAGACTTGCTAGATGGTGAAACTTTAACCCCGCCACCTGGAGGCTTTTCTCCAATTCCATCATTCACATTTAACCTTGATGAACCATGTAAATCAAATGATGGAACACGAGAAAGTGAATCTAGCTTCTTTTTCTTCTTGTTAGAATTCATACCACCAACTTGTTTTGCTTTTGTTGCTTTGTCAACAAGCACCTCACCAGAAGCAGCAGTTTTGCTATGGTCTTGGTTAGGCACAAAGTACTCGTTGAAGTTGATCCTATCGCTTCCACAGGAAACTTCCATGCCATGACCAGCTTTGTCAGAATGATCAATTTTAGATGGACAACCATTGACAGCAGATTTGACTACATTCTCAATCACATCATCAATTTCTGTATCAGTAGCTAGACGAAAAGTACTTGCTGCATCCATTTCTAACACCACTTTCCCTTTCTTTGCAGCCATACTGTTTTCCTCTTTATTTCCATTATCATTGGAATCATCCCCATTCACTGAATTATGAGGCTCAGTAGGAGAAGTATCAGCCACAGAACTATTAGGTTCTGTACCTGATGTTGGCGTTCCACTTAATAAATCCCTTGTCCGTTTGGACTTCTTTCTTTTCTTTGATGGTGTCACACAATTCACAGCTTCACTAGCCTCAACTAATTCAGAAGTGACCACTACTTCTTTATCCACTTCCGATACCTCTTTCCCTTCCTTTGCCAGCAGATTGATTTCCTCCTGATTAACTTTATCATTGGAATCATTCCCATTCATAGCTTCATGAGGCTCAGTTGAAGCAGCGTCAGCAGCTGCAGAGATAATAACATGTTCTGTACCTGATGCTGGTGTTCTGATTAACAAATCTGTTGTCCTTTTGGACTTCTTTCTTTTCTTTGATGGTGTCCCGGGATTCACAGTTTCACTAGCCTCAACCAATTCAGAAGCGACAACAACTTTATCCATTTCCACTATTTCTTTCCCTTCCTTTGCATGCAAATTGCTTTCCTCTTGATTAACTTTATCTTTGGAATCATCTCCACTTGCAGCTTTATGGTGGTCGTTTGAACTAGTGGCAGCAGCTGCAGAGCTATTTGCATTTTCTGTACCTGATCCTGGTGTTCTGCTTAACAAATCCCTCGTCCTTTTAGACTTCTTTTTTTTCTTTGATGGTGTCCCAGGATTCACAGCTTCACTAGCCTCAGCCAATTGAGAAGTGACAGCCACATCTTTATCCATTTCTGATACTTCTTCCATTTCCTTTTCAGCCAAATTGCTATCCTCTTGATTACCTTTATAATTGGAATCATCCCCATTCACGTCTTTATGAGGCTCAATTGAAGCAGCGCCAGCAGTTGTGGAGCTTTTAACATTTTCGGTACCTAATGTTAGCGTTGTGCTCAACAAAGCCCTTGTCCTCTTAGATTTCTTTCTCTTCTTTGAATGTGTCCCAGGATATACAGTTTCACCAGCTTCAACCAATTCAGAAGTATTAACTGCTTCTTTAGATCTCATGTCAGATGGTTTGCACTTCTCATGTAGCATAGATCCGGGGTGCAATGCCTCTCTTTCCTCTTCGAGACCATCAACCTGATCAGTTGCAGGTTTCTGACTATCGTCAAGGATGGTATTCTTTGGACTCCTTTTTTTGGCAGTGGATGCAGCAGCAAGTTCAGGAGCATCATGTCTACTTTTTCCATTGGTAGTATCCGTGTCACTCATATCAACCCCTACAAAAGATCACCTTGAATATCAGTAATGTCTCTTCATCTCTCTCCTTTTTTTCCCAATGGATGAAACAGGAAATAAACATTAAAATAAGCAAGCACATATAAATTTGCACAATCCACAGACTCACCTTGTGAAGAGGGTCTCCCATCTTCTAGGACAGGATCTTTGTGTTTTTCCTTCACAGAGACAGCGCAAGACTCAGAAATTGTTACTCCCTGGACAGGAACAGGTACTGTATCGGGCTCTTTGCAGAAATCCTTGGCGTTAACTTCCATGGTCTCTCCCGTAACATCGGCGGATGAAGGAACAACAGCAGTTTCTAGATTAAGAGGATTTACAGATTTCTTTTTCTTTTTCCCCTTCCCACTGCCTTGAGAGGCTGCTGGCAAACTGAGACCATCCAAAGTTTCAGAAGATAAACAGTGTAAAGCAGCGTGTGCATTTTTCTGATTGTTTACTAAATGGTGCTGAGAGATTGTAGGGTGCTTGGATATCTCTTTATTAGAATCAGAAAGGACAATTTCATTCTCCTTGACAGAACCATCACCCCTGTTTTCCTCCTCAATTTTACGCCTTTTATTCGCAGCACTCTCTTGTTGTGATTCATTTTCACCAGATTGACATACTGAAGCCTCCTTTTCTTTTCCAGCAAGGTCATCTGTAATATCCTTACTTTTCCTCTTCCTTTTATTCTTTTTCTTCGCACCAGATCCTGTTGTGAGAGCTCCATCTGATGGTGCACTGCCTTGCATATCACCAATCCCATCCCCAGAAACCCCTCCCATACTTCCAGTTGGTGTTGCTTGTACTTCCTTTTCCTTGCCAGGTTCATCATATTTCTCCAATATAGGAGGATCTGACCCATTGTTGTCATCAGCCAGTGACATAACCTTGCGGTAACAATCACCTTTATATGCAACTATGCTTGAATTATTTAATTCTTCGTTTCCCGAAAAATCCAAACCTAGCTGTTCAGCAACAGAAGCCTTCTGTTTTGCAAGCCGGCTACTCTCATCTAGCTGCAGGGATAAATCAACAACATTGGACAAGCTTTTTGGATGGCTATCAGGGAGAAGGTTAACCTCGTCAGTTGAACCATTGTTTGTGGTACCAACCTGAGCTGCTAGGTTGTCAATATTCTCCTCTATAGTAGAAGCATCAACACTAACAAACCAATTTTTACCGGTGCCATCAAAGGCACTCTTTACAAACATGGATTCTGATAGATGGTAAAAGATCCCTCGACGTTTTACCTGGAAATTTGAAGAAACAAACTTTAATCAACAGCATTATGACACAGAGACACACAGGAAAAAAAAATTGCTAATACCTTCAAAGCATGAATTTTAATGTCCCCGTTGGTCGGAAAACAGAGCTTGTGTTCATGAAGTATTTTCTCTGCAGATTGACAGAGACATCATAAACATGTCGAACTACATAGAACATGGCAAACCGAATATAAAACCATTAAGATAAATAAATACAGCAGTCGCGCATGGTAAATCAAACAAAAAATATAATTTTCTATGATATAATCCTTTTAATTGAGTGGTTAGGATTGGCAATCGTTACATTATATTTTGTAAAAAAGCGGGAAAACATACTCTTGAGGTCGGAGACAGTGTCGGAAGCGGAGACAATGAAGGCGAGGTGAGTGTCGAGAGTGGTGTCTATGAAGACAGTGTAGAAATCGGCCATCGATACTGTTTGTGATGTTGTTAGGTTTTGGCTTTCCTTTCGTTATGAGGGGATGGATGGAAGGTCAGCAACCAGGCACTGCCGCACTAGGCAGGAGCAGGAGGGGTTTTTTCCTCTAGTACTGTCAGCGTGTATTTCTATGGCGGCAGATGGCAAAGGGAGTAAAGGCGTTGCTTTTACTAATTAATTTTTATTTGAATACAGCTATCACTGTATTCTTACTGGGAGTTTTTTTTTTAAATTATAAAAAAGTTAGGAATTAAAAAATTTAATGTGTATTGGAAAAGGTATTTTTAAGATATTAAGAGTAATATAATGAACAATATAATTTTTAAAAAAACAATATTAAAATTGTGATATGATGGTTCAATTTGTGTCAATCATGTTAATCTACATAATACAGAACATGATAGCATTATAAAATCTAAAATAAAATAAAATAAAATAAAGAGTTTAATTCTAATTAATCAAATGTTAAATGTTAAATTAAAAAAAATAAATTAAAAAATTTGATAAAAAATTGAATCAACTAAACTTAGATTAGTGGGTCATTATAAGTTGTGAGCTGCACCAAATTGTTTCCAACATAAAAAAATGATGCTTGGGTGATGGTATTATTTTTTTAAAAAATAGGAAAAATCTAAGACCCGAACCAAATCTAGTAAGCCAGATTAATTTAATAGTCAAACAAGAAATTATCAATAATCAACTATAAAAAAAAATGAGTAGCCAATATCATATTTGGATAGAGAAAAAAAAAAGTTCTTTAAAGATTTATTATCGCTCTGTTGTAGACACTAACCTACCATCCAAAAAACTCACCGAGACAGTTTTAACACGCAAAAAGCTACATGACAACACCGAAAAAGAATGTACATGTTGCTAGAGCAACGACCTTAAAAACAAATCAAACGGAAAATCATGAAGTAAGCATATCATACTTATATCTAAGAAATCAATTTAATTTAACTCAAAACCAAAAAAAAATTAAAAAAAAAACTAAATTTAACAAAAAAAACGACAAATAAAAAGACTTTAGATAACATGAGTTATTTTCAAAATCCTATAAAAATCAAATAAAAAAAACTAACATAGCTTAATCTTCAATTAAATCAAATGTTAAAAGATGAAGCTAAAAAAGCATGAGCTTTTAAAAAATGAACTCATGCGAATCTTTTAGGCTCAAGTTAATCTCTCAAATTCACAACCTGTTAAATTCTAGATCTAGACTCAATCTAAAAGCTCAACTTAGTGTTGAAGAATGAAATTAGAAAAAAATATAAATTTTAAAAAAATCCAAAGTAAAAAAAAATAGCAATAAAAAAACAAAGGAGGAAGTAATCATAAAAAAATTAAAATAATCTCAAATAAAATAAATAAAAATAAAAAAATAAAAACCATATCTGACAAATAAAAAATTGAAGGAGGATAGGATTGAAAATAAATCTCAATTCTCTAAATTAATTCAAATAAAAAAAATATCAATTGAAATAACAAGGATCAAATCCGAATGAAAAACAAATTGAAGGATTGTTGTGAAGCTTTGAGAGACTATGCATGAAAATCGAGGAGAATAGAGATAAAAAAAAGCCAATCAACTTTTAACAAGAAGGAATTATGCCACACAAGCTGCGCAAAAGATAGACCCCGCCGTGTTGATTCAAAAAACACAAATGAAAACTATTTTTGGCTGTTATATACGATGTTTGAACATGACAAAATGACTTACTTATTGGCATGTGTGTTGCACTTACTAGCCTATATTTATTAAAATATCATATTGTCTTTGAAACCATATGATTATCACACAAAAAAAAATCAATATGAAAGTACGAATAAACCTCTAGAGACAAGCTAAAGAAAGTTTGATTTTAAGGGCAATACAGTCATTTAATTGTGCCGTGAAAAGTGAAATTTATAAAAACTCCTAGACCCAAGTTAAATAATTATTTACTTTTTAGGGCAATTAAATAATCACACTATTAAAAAAACTGAGTTGTCTCTGATCAATTCTGTGATAACTAATGGACCATGTGAAAAGATTATATCACTCTTAATAGAGAATTTTGTTATTTTAAAAGAACAAAATAATAATTTTATTAGTCTAATCTATAATGAATCAAGGCATTTCTACGGTACTTTATCCATGTTCATGGGCTTTAGTGTTTTAGTTAATTTAGTCATTTTTCTTTTTATTATAGTTATTAAATTTGATCCAAGGTCTAACCTAGCTCAAAGTCTAAGTTATGAGTTTAATGAGTTAACTCATGAATTAGATGAACAACCCAAATTTATGACGCAAGGACATCACTTTAATGAAAAAAAAATTCAAATGATGTGTTTTGGACACAAACTATATTTTTTTAGAGTTGATCTCAATGAGTCTCACCTAAATTTGATCAAATCAACCAAGTCAACTTTCAAAATAGTTTGAAAGAAAACTTGACCTTGGCCAAACTATGGGTCAACAGTTCACTAGATCAGTTTATTAAGTTAGTCTAAGTTTAATAATTATTTTAAATTATAGTTAAAAAAAATTAAAAAAATAATGACAAAAAAAAAACAATGTTAAAAGGGAGTGGAAAACTTTACTTTGATTCATAAAGTTTCGGTTTATGCATTTTTTAGTTAGTCTTTTGAAGTTCATAGACTTTACACTCATTCTTAATTTTTTTTTTCAAGTTTCACTCATTGAAAAATTGAGAGAGAAAAGAGGAAGTTGCAAAAAATAAGACGAGAGTGAAAAAGATCAATTAGGCACATTCCATCTATGAAAAAAATTAATTTTGGTGTCAATGAATTAATCTTACCAGGAAGAGTTTTATGGTGGTGGTTTGAATTTTTCATCTTTTAGAAAAAGATAAATTAAGAGTCCAGAAATATTTTTTTATTTGGTTTAGTTTTGGGTTTTTTCTAATCAATTTGAGTGGTTTGTTTTGCAAAAAATAAATAATTTTAATAGGCCCTAATATATTTTTTTTAGGTATTTTTAAGTGAAATAATTTTTTTTAAAAAAACAAATTTTTTTAAAAAATAATTCAGTCTCCAATTTTCTAGTCACTAGATGTGATTGAAATCTTCACTAGAAGATGACGCGACATTCAATCTCTAGAAAAACGTTAAGGCCTAATGATGTGTTTAAAAGAAAGACAATTGCATTGGTTTGGTATTTTAGGGCCATATGTGCCTGAGCTTTTTTTTGGACCAAACATGACCTATCTTTGCAAGCCCAAAAGTGTTCGGCCTATTTTTAAATTGGCCTTTAATTTTTTTTTATAATAAAATTATCTTTCAATAAATTTTTTAAAATAATATTAAAATAATTTTCAATTATGAAATAGTTCTTAAAAACATTGAAGCTTTTTATGATAATATTAAAATTTATTTTATAATTAATTATATATTAATCTAATATGCATATTTTTTTAAAAAAAATTATTCATTGACTTTCAATAAGAATATAATATCTATTTTATTATGTTTACCAAAATTTTTTTTATATTTTTTGTTCTTATATTTTTTTCATACAAGTATATAGAAATGATCAATTCATGGTTTTTTTATTATTTTTTTGATTGAAACTTCCTTTTATGATTATAATAATGTTTTATTTAGAGAACAATAATTCTAATAACAAAATATATCATTGCCAAGATATATATATAAGAAAATGAAATTTTTGATTAAAGAGATATATTTTTTTCTCTTTAATTCAATTTATTCGAATATTTATTTTAATATTTATTTGTTTTTATTCAATAAATCATGCTTCTCGTAAAGACATGTTATTGTCAAGGAAAAAATAATAATTGAGAAAAGACAATTTGGACTAAAATAGATTCATTTTGCTCCAAAATCTCAATCACTATTTTTTTTTACAAATATTTATTTTAATTATAATATAATTAAATAAGAATATATTTTAAAAGATGCTTTATAAGTAATTTTGTGGTACTTAAAGAGTAACTAGTTGTATCATAATTGTAATTTCACGAGGTCTATTTTAAAAAATAAAGATATACAACTAGGTAGAGATATTTTTTTATCATTTTTGATTAGTTATGAATTTTATATTATATCTTTTCGTAGTTTGGAGACTTTAAAATACAAATTAATAATTTTAATAATATAAATAAATATAAACTAATCGCTAGTAACCGAGTAAAATAAAAATAAAAATTCTTAAATGACTTGATAATATGTTTAGTAAATTAGAAACAATCATTATATTCTCATAATTAGAATTTTTCTTTTAAAAGCTCATAATAAGAAGGTGGTCTTGAAGGAGGAATTCGGCCGTCGAGGGAACGTTGATTGTTTCTGGAGCTCCGGTCACTAGAATGCATGGTTCATACTTGTTTACACCTTTTAGGGATGAAGCTCTGTTGAGAATTGAAACACATTACTAAAATTATAATTATTTTTTATTCATAAATTTTATATGTGTTGATTTTTATTACAAATTAATTTTAATAAAAAAATTTATTAAACACAATCAAATAAATGAACCGTATTTCTATATTAAATATCCTGATTTATATTTGTCTCTTAATTTTTTTAATTTTTTTTATTTATCATCATTTTTTTTATTGAATTATCCTAACCTCATGATCTAAAATGCTCTATAGACATGTCACATGGACATATCTCATGTTCAGGTTAGGAGATTCATGTGATAGCCCAACTTTGCCTTAGACAAATTTTTTTCATTTAATTGTTGTTGTTATTTCTTTATTTTTTATCATATTATTAAATTTATCAAGATTTAAAATAATTATCAAATTTCTTTTACTTCTTTAAAAATATAATCATCTTCTAAACTTTTTTTTATTAAATTTTTTTTGTCTGATCCACCGCATCGGGTAAGCGAACAATCTATTAAAGGTTTAAACATGCATTCACTTAAAAGAAAAGAAAAAACCCTCATAAGGGATTGGTAATTCTACTATTCTTGTTATTTTAAATAAATATTATATAATCTCTTTTTAATATTTAGTTATTATAAGACACCCAAGATGTATTTATTGTATAATTCTAAACTTTGAGAAGACACTTGTTTTAAGTGTACAAAAATGAAAGTATATACAGTTTAAACACAAAGACTTACTCTAGTGGAAAGAGGTTGGGAACTGAACAACGAGATGTTCAACCATTGATGAGTAATCAATCCAGGATAATTCTCAGTTTATCATAAATGGTCCATGTTGGTGGGCATGGCTGGCACCTCCAACATTTTCAATTTTACACTTGAATTCTCTTTTTTTTTAATGTTATTTATTTTATAAACGGTTTTATAGATTAGTGCTCTTGGAATAGTTGATTTGGTTGGGAACCTAAATTCCCATGACTTTGTTTCTTGAAAGAACAAGAACTTGAGCATTTAACTAACATGAATTATCATAATAATTGTCAAGGTAATTTAAGCTTTTTTACTGTGAGTTGTAAGGAAACTCGATTAAATCCTTGAATTGCTTTCCTTGTTCAATCTTGCAGAAGGCATTGCATTTGTCGTTCATTGTTTTTCTGCCCAGGGCCGTGGAGCGGTTTGACATGAAACATGCGTGGATCTTCCCACGGCTGTGGAGAAGAAGACAAGAAGCATGCCCCCATCTTGTTGGGGTTTGTTCCTGTAGTGTGCACGAAAGAGCGGAAGCTTCAAGTTAGACCGCAGTAAATTGACTGCTCTCATGCAGGTGAGAAAACCTGGAGGAATATCAGATTCGTTTCAGATGAAGAGAACCCTGTCCTAATAAAATCAAGATCCTAATGCTAGCCAAGAATTTATATATATATTTGGCAACTTCTCACCATACGGGCAAGTCTGCGTGTAAACGGCGGAGGGAAAGAGATCTTCGTTATAAATGAAAAGGGGAGAAAACCAACTAGGAAATTTACATGCTTTGATCATTCATGCTTTTATTAACTAGTGAAATTATCAAGGCATACCAATGGTCCTCCGTTCATAATAACCAAAAGGCAACATGAAAACGAAAATGACAGGAACGTTTTGGAGAAGGTCAATTACAAGAACACAATCAGCATCCTAAAAGTTTAATCCACAGACCAAACTCCCTGGCTAAACCGTTCATTCATTCTTTCTAGAATCTTTAAGCTGTCCTCTCTTTCGAATCCTAAGGCAAAAACCTAGTCGCCAGGAATCAACAGCTGATTCTGGCAACAATTGTATCAAACCCCAAAGAAGGGAATGGGGCCAGTAAGGTGTGCAGCGAGGTTCATAGCCTATAGCACGCAGACCTGCCCGGGCATAACTGTCTGATGAAGGAACCCAAAAGGAAGATCTCTTTATTGATGCCATCTTTGTTGCAACGTAAAGGGGAACCTGCATCAAGAAATCCCTTGGTTGATCGAAGAAGCATAAAACAAAGGAAAAAAGTGTGTGTGTGTGTTATCCACTCTGGCAATTCTGATGCTCAAACCAAACCTGATAATAAGCAGAACATGCTCATCATCCTGTGTCGGATAAGATCTGAAAATTATACTGAAGATATTTATGCAAATCAAGAGACTAAAACTCAGGATGTTGGACCTCCATCTCTCTTGATAAGCACAAAAGGAAACACTTCTATTTTCAAGATGAGTGGTATAATCAGGAAGAAGGACACACAGTTCACAAACAACAGATAGGCAAGGCTTGGTGATTCAAATACTCAAAGCTAAAGCCTTATCAGTTATCAAAGTCACAGCTTTAGGAATGGTTTGCTAGACGGGTAGCTCTGTTGCATATGAGGTAGCTGCACCATTGATTTTACTACTTGCCTAAATGACATCTATTTGGTTAATTTCTCCAACAAGCATTTAGGTGTGGGTTTTTCCACATGCTTCAGTGTTTATGATTCTTCCCACTGGAGCTGTCAATGTTACATCTCCTTTATATTTCCTTACCTTGTCACTTGCCAACTTGAAGTTATAAAACATGTATTCAATTAGTAGCAAGTTCTAGTATCATCTCACATCTAAAACTCTAAATCATCTATGCTTCTCTCACTAATCATACTAGCCAATTCAGACAAATGGGTAGAATAGAGGGAGAAATTCAATAAGACACGAGTAAGAGAACCAAAAGAAGGAAAAAGATGATGAGCATTATTGGATAAAAAATACAATTAGCATGTTATAGTGCATTTCACCAAATATAACACAAACACATATGATGCTCACTGTGATATCCACGGCTTTATTGATTCTCGTAGATTGCCTTGTTAAAAACTGTATAAGTTCATCACTTCATCTTATGCTGATTATGATAGGTAAATTATTTAGGTTTGTAACACTTGAGGATTCAGTAGGGCCAACTAACACAGAGACAGAAGAAAGTTGTTAAAACCATTAAGTGCACGAAAGCATCCTGTGTTTATCAATAAATCTTTTATGAAAACGAAAGAAAGATAGCCTCTACCTAACAAAATATATTAGCAAATTCAGTCATGAACTTTCTTGTTGACTGAATAAACCACTAGCTTGCATAGAAGAAATAAGATACATCCTATCCAGATTTCTAATAAGCAAATCATAATTTATTATATTGAGTGTCCTCTGTTATTGAAAAAACATCTGTTGGGGTAACGACAGACCATACATAAAATCATTTCCCAATCATGGCCAGTTGCTTATAGCACTGGACATGCAGCTATTCCATATCTATCAATTCATGTTTCTGAGTTTAATAATTACTTTAAAAGGAGAAATACAGATAAAGATTACTTTTTCTCATTGCCTTTAACAAAGAGCAGAACTCTGATTAACGCAACTAGAAAAAAAAATCTCACCACCATCTATGGTTGAAAGTTTACTCAAATACTGTATCTATATTCAAAAATTTCAGATGCGAAAATCTTATAAGCAAACTCATTATGACATACTCACAGTTTGACCAGAACATCAACATAAACTAAATCTATCACATAAAGATCAGGATAAGTATTGAAAGTAACAGAGTAGTGTAGAATGAAGAAGCACAGTACCTGACACTGCACATCAATCCCACTTTTCTTGTATTCAACATAAAGGCACCTTGAGAATTGATCGATGTACCTGATAACATACACAAAATAAATAAATAAATAAACTAACATGAACCTACTGCAAATCTCCCGGAATTAAGACCTTACAAGTAAATCACTAGGACATAAAAAAAAGGTCTTACGCTTTAGTAGCAGCATAAACAGCATAAAGAGGATCAGAAGGGATTACAATGGCAGCTCCAGAACCAATATTAACAATAGCACCCTTCTTCCTCTTCAACATCCCAGGCAGAACAGCTTGTGTAACTTTAGTAGTACCTTCAACATTCACTCTAATCAAATGCTTCAACAGCTCCTCGTCAACCTCATGAAAGAACCTGGCATAAGGATAAGAAACCCCGACATTATTAATCAAGATACCAACATCCAGACCTTCAACAGTCTCCTTAATCTTTTGAACACCCTCGTCAATATCGCCACTGAAATCAACAACAACGTTCTTGATTTGGACATTACTGTATTTGGATTGAATTGAAGTCGACACATCTTTGAGTTTATCGGGATTTCTGCCCACCAAGATTAAATTGAGACCCTTTCGAGCCAATTGGAAAGCGAATCCTTTGCCAATACCGTCAGTGGGTCCAGTAACGAGAGCCCATGATCCGTATTTCTTGAGATTCTTGGCAGGTCTGAGGAAACTAACGTAGACCCATTTGAGAGAAGCGAAAAGGAACTTCAGAAATGAAAGAGAACCCAGAGTGAAGAGCACAAGAAGCCATGAAGGCTGAGACTTGAGTTCGTCAACGAAACAGAGACTCATCTTTTAGTTTTTGTTTTGGATCTGAGAAGCGGGTCTTGATGAAGACTTAAAAAATGCTATGAAGAAGGGAAAAGCTAAGCTTCTGCTAATATTAATAGTGTAGAACGTGAAGATTACAAGGAAAGCACAGGACAGGGAGAGTGAGGAAAATCAAATGGGAGATATAGGGTTAGGAGAAAGCAGTTAGAAGGACAGTGGACTATTTAATGAAATTTGATGGAGAGATAGAGAAGGATAGAGAGGTGGCCATGGAGCGCTGAGGTAGATGATCTGAAAACCACCGCATTTAACTACTATACGGCGACAGCCAAGACAGTTTAATCTGAATAACATTTATAATAAGAATATTAAAGTCTTTTTTTTTTTTTTTAATTTCCGTTAACAATATTCACCAATTATCATCCATATGTAGCATTACTATGTTAGATATTGTAAATAGTGAGAATAAAAATACGATGAGAATAAATAGTGAGAATAAAAATTGAAAATGGACGGATGAAGCATCCATGAGATATCATGTAGATTTATGAAAGCATTTTTATAAAATACCTCCAATTATTCTAAAAAAATATTATGTATTTTCTTATTTTGAATTTGTCTGAGGAATTTTGGGTACATATCATGAAAAATAAAATATAAGTTTAGTATAGACATGGAGTTTTTTAGAAGCCTCGGAGTAAAATTCCACACTTAAACTTCGAAATTAAATTCCAAAGCAAAAGAAAAAAAATCAGGAAGGCAATGGTAACAACCAGATATTCAACTATGCAATATGGATTTAGATGATTAATATCACACTAACATACCCTCCGAGCTAAAATTCCTACCGTATTATTGACTAAACAGGTTGATATAGAAAGGTTTAGATGATATTCAACTATTCAATATTAAATATATTAGCAATCTGCAGCCTCATGTTAGCAACAATCATGTGAGTCTATCCCACAAATCATAGAGTGACAAGGAAGAATTATGGAGTAATAAGGATGATCATACTCATAGACATATCAAAAGAAATATGGTTGGATAAGGACTTTTAAAGAGTAACAAATTCCTATGTAAATGGTAGTTCAACAAATAAAGAAAACTCTAACTAATTGACAACTACACTTGATAATTCCCCTCAGTATTTAGCTGCTGAATTTATGGATATAGAATAATAATGTATGAGTCTATATATACCTTCTTTATTAGCGCAGAGAGGGACTGATAAAAATAAACAGACTTTTTTTTTCATAGCAATTCTATTTTTTCTCTTGGTATCAGAGTAGGAACGGTCCTGCATCTTATTCTAAACACCATGACCTCTCTGTCTTTGAATGTTGGAAATTTTGTCACACTTAAACTTACACAATCCAATTACCCACTATAGAGATAAGAAGTTTTAGGATTAGCAGAGAGCCAAGACTTGGTTGATCATCTCACCAGAGAAACACCAATCCCAACAAAATACACCATTCCAGATTCAAACACCACATAAACAAGAAACACTACACCACAATTGATAAGGGAATTCATTGTTTGGCAAAAGTCTGATCATCTTCTCCGAGTTGGATCATTGGAACCCTCTCTGAAGAAGCATTTGGACTTGTCATTGGCTTAGACACGACACTTGCAGTCTGGGAAGCACTGAAAGATGCTTATGCACAAGACTCTCAAGAGTGAGAGTTTACACTACGACAACAACTGACTTACTTTCGTAAGGATGAAAACAGGATCATTGGAGATCACATACGTATTTTTAAAGGTTTGTGTTACAATCTTACTGGTATTGGAAAACCCCTACTAGATAAAGAAAAGGTTTTTCTGTCTTCTCACAAGTCTAAGACCGCAATATGAAACCTTTACAACAACAATGTTGAAACCACCAAGACCAACCTACACTGAACTGATTTCACAATTGCAAAACTTGGATCAACATTGTAATTGGTTTTCAAACCAATCAGATGTATCTTTTTCTCAACTCACCCCACATTTAGCTTTCTATGGACACCAATAGAAACAATCTCAAAGTACTACGCCAAGGAATCGCAACAACACATTTACTTCCTCAGGTCGTGGATTCCAAGCACAACAATTTCGAAACCAAAATCAAAGCTATTAAAACAATTCAACACTAGCTACACAACAACGACCACTACCACCACCACCACCACCACCAAGAGAGCGTTGTATGACAATAGCAGAACGAGATCTATATCGTAATAAGACATATCAATATTGTGGGAAACCAGGCCATATTGTAAAAATCTGCTGGTGGATAAAAAAAAAACAACTCAAAATGATGTGATTTCACAAGCTCTTGCTGCATTCACCTTAGACAACTCCATTACTGAAACAGAATGGATTTCTGACACAGGAGCTTCAAATCACATGATAGGAATGCAAGGTATGTTGACTAATATCCATAAATACTCTGGATCTGATTTTGTCATAATTGGAGATGGTTCTTCTATACTTATCACAACTATTGGTGATTCGTGCATTAAACAAAAAGATAAGACCTTGCCTCTTTATGATGTTCTTTAAGTTCCAAATCTAAAAAAAAATTTGCTCTTGATAAGTCAACTAAACTCTCAATTTCCTGTCAATTGTGAATTTTCTAATGTTGATTTTTGTGTAAAGGAACGCAAAACAGGACATCCGCTAATAACAGGGAAAAAGAAGGGTGACTTATATGTTTTATCCAATATACCAGAAGGACACTTCTTTTATCGATTCAAATCTGGCACTGCAGACATTTGACACCGACGATTAGGACATCCTCGAGCTTCAATTGTCCCGTTATTAAATAATAAAAGATTAATTGATGTTATAGGTCCCTCACGAACAGAACGTTTATGTGATAGTTGTTAATTAGGAAAACTAAGTAAACTTCCTTTTGTTTTTTCTAAACATTCTAGTTCTGGCATTTTTGATAAGATTCATTGCAATTTGTGAGGACCTACCCTTGTTTTATCTATAGGCAAGTTTAAGTTTTATGCATGTTTAGTTGATGATTTCTCAAAGTATACTTGGATTATACCTTTGAAGCACAAATCTGATTTTTTTACTGCCTATCTAGCATTTGAATAGTATGTTAAAAGACAGTTCAATTAATAAATAAAAATCTTCCATTCCGATGGAGGAGGAGAGTTTGTTAACTCTAGATTATCATCACACTTTCTGGCCATAGGTATTCTTCATCAGATCTCATGCCCCTATACTCTAGAGCAAACAGGTATGGTTGAGAGAAGGCACAAAATTATACGCGAATTAGGTATGACAATGGTTGTTTCATAGTAATGCACCCCCTTTCTTTATAGGTGGAAGCCTTTAACACAGCTGTGTTCCTCATTAATCGGTTATCATCTTCATCTCTTCACTTTGACACTCCAAATTTCATGTTACATGGAACACATCCCGATTACACGTCACTTCAGGTGTTTGGTTCTAAATGTTTTCCATATTCATATAATACTAAAAACCATAAATTTGACTCAAAAACTGTCTTGTGTGTTTTTGTACGATACAATGAAAAATATAAAGATACAAGTGCTTTCATCCACCAAGTTGTAAATTTTTCATTTCTCGTCATGTTGTTTTTAACGAGACTGTTTTTCCGTTTAAATCTTCTTTATTTTCTACTGCTGCCTCATATGTCCTTAATATATTTGATTCATGGATACCTTTTTCTAACACTTCTCTAGAAACAGATGCCCTCCAATAAAAGTTTGCACAAACGAATCTTATTCCTCTACCATCTGTTGATAGTCAATGCTGGCAGTCTGCATCAACTTCATCACATGACACAACTGCAATAGAAAATGATGAAACTGATTTTAATGATCATCTTCCAGAAGCTCTCCCCTTGTATGCCCCAATACCTATATTAAACTCTGAAATACAACCTGCACTTTTCCTTACACTTGGTTTTAATGATATCCCTTCTACAGATCTCAATCAGCTTGCACCAATACTTGCATTACACTCTGATATACATCCTGATAACCTCCCTGCACCAGAGCCCCATCCTCTCACACACATACAACACAACCTCATGAAGCACCAATACGCCATCTGATGCTAACCAGGTCCAAGTATAGAGTAATTAAGCCGAATCCTAAATATACCTTGACAATAACATCATCTCTTACAATACATGAACCAAACAACATTAAAGCAACCCTGTTACATCCCGGTTGGAAAGCTGCAATGAATGATGAACTTATAACACTTCATCAAAATGAAACATGGCGATTAGTTCTACACACTCCAAATATGCATGTGATTGGGTCCAAATGGGTTTTTAAGACCAAACTAAAACCAGATGGAACATTGGATCGCCTCAAAGCACGATTAGTTGCCAAAGAATATCATTAGATTGATGGTATTGACTACATAGAGACGTTTTCTCCTGTAATAAAACCAGGTACAATTCGAATAATCTTAACTATTGCTTTTGTGAAACACTGCCCCATTCGTCAACTCGACGTCAAGAATGCATTTTTACATGGCAACATCATGGAAGATATATATATATGGCACAACCACTAAGTATGGCTGATCAATAGAATCCTATGCATGTATGTAAGCTTTAGCATGCTTTATATAGGCTCAAATAGGCACCACGTGCTTGGTTTGATAGACTTAGTGAATTCCTTATATCATATGGTTTCTTCTATAGTTTGGCCGATCCTTCTCTTTTTATCTTTCACTTTGCACACGGAATACTGACATTACTTCTCTACGTTGATGATATGCTTTTTCTAGGATCATCCACTGTGCTGGTTACCTCATTTATTCAAATACTAAGTTGTGAGTTCTCCATAAAAGATTTAGGACCAATGCATCATTTCTTAGGCGTTGAGATTTCTACCACAATAGATGGACTATATTTGTCTCAGTAACACTATGCATTTACCATCCTTAACCGCTCCAGTATGCTTCATTGCAAACCTATAAGCTCGCCTTTGGAAGTCAAATTGAAAATAAATGCAGATACTACCTCCATTGTTGATCCTAGTCAGTTTCGTAGGATTGTTGGTGCTCTCCAATACCTCACACTCACGCAACCCGATTTATCCTACAGTGTCAACTATGTTTCACAATTCTTGCATAATCCTACAGTTGCCTACTTGAAACTAGTTCAGCGCATCCTTCGACACCTCAAAGGAACAATAGCTACTGGTCTACGTCTCTCTTCTAAAACAACTCTTGAATTGCATGCCGTCTCTAATGCGGATTGGGCTGGCTGCCTTACAACACGAAGATCTACCACCGGTTACTGCACCTTTCTTGGCACCAATATCATTTCCTGGTGTGTAAAAAAAACAACACACAATCTCTCGATCTAGTACCGAAGCTAAATATCGAGCTATGGCTAATACTACTGCTGAACTTACATGGCTCATATACATCCTTAAAGATCTTTGCATATCTCTATAAGCTCCACCAGTTCTCTACTACAATAATATCAGTTCTCTATACATGACCATCAATCCTGTCTTTCATGCTCGGAGTAAACACATTGAGTTGGATTACCATTTTGTACGCGAACGAGTTGCAATTGGATTACTTGTCACTAAACATGTGACCTCTGCTAACCAGGTTACTGATATATTTACTAAACCAGTGCCCCAGGCTACCCTTGCATTTTTTCACAACAAACTATGCCTTTTACCTCGACTCAGTTTGCGGGGGGATATTAGCAACCTACAACCTCATGTTAGCAACAATCATGTGAGTCTATCCCACAAATCATGGAGTGACAACGAAGAATTATGGAGTAATAAGGATGATCATACTCACAGACATATCAAAGAAAATATGGTTAGTGATAAGGACTTCCAAAGAGTAACAAATTCCTACGCAAATGGTAGTTCAACAGATAAAGAAAACTCCAACTAATTGACAGCTAAACTTGATAATTCCCCTCAGTATTTAGCTGTTGAATTTATGGAGATAGAATAGTAATCTTTTCTTTTCTTATGTTGTGTAACAACTAAGAATGTATGAGTCTATATATACCTTCTCTATCAGCACAGAGAGGGACTGGTGAAAATAAACAGACTTCCTTTTTTTTCATAGCAATTCTATTTTTTCTCTGAATATACTGGAAAATCAAAAGTGTTTTTAAATTTTTAATTTTTTTAAATTAATGTTTTTTTTATGATTTTTAATCGTTTTGATTTGATAATATAAAAAATAAATTTTAAAAAATAAAAAACTATTATTTTAATATATTTTCAAATAAAAAGTACTTTATACAATAACCATTATATTTCATGTGAGTGATTGCATTGCATTGCATTGCCTCTATGCAACCCAATAAATTTAATAGCTTAAGTTTGGATGTAATTTGTGATCACTCATTTTAAATATTTATAATTATTTACAATGGCATGACTAGAAAATAAAATAAAATCAAGGGAGTCAAATTATGAAAATTATTCTAGAGGGGTAAAATCTCTTTTTTTTTTCTCTACATTTTAGTTTAGAATTATAAATATTGTTAATAAGGCTAGATTTGTTTTTTTTTTACTTGGCTCTTACATCATGGGGTAACACTAAGAAACATAAATTTAATGATTGTTTCGAACCTAAAAACAAAATTTAATGATTCTTTGAAGACTATTAGTTTTTTTTTCATATTAAACTAGGTTTATTTTTGAATTATTCATATTCAAATATGTGTATTCTATCAATTTGGAACCCGAGATTCATCTTTTAAGATCAGACTGAGTGTAAAATAAATCAACTTAAAGTTGATGTGATTTAATTTAATTGATATGATAGATTAACAAATAAAATTTAAATTGATTTTTTTTCTCAAAACAACAGCTAAAGCCCTGTTTGTTTCATGAAAAATGGTTTTCTAAAATCACTTTCCAAACTTTCTTGTGTTTGTTTGCCTTTAAAAAAGTTAGTCAATGGAAAACACTTTCTAGTCAAAGTAAAATTTAGCTTGATTTCTAGAAAAGTATTTTCCTTTTATTTTGGATGGAAAACACTTTTCAGAAATTATAAAATTTTTAGAAATGTCATGTTACTTGCTGATTATACCAAATTTGGTCCTCAAACTTTTGATTGCTATATATTTTGTTTTGATTTTTTTTTAATTTTATCTGTTAGAATTTGATTTAATTTGATTTTTATATATCAACTCTGGTCCTCATTTTTATGATTGTTATTTGCTTTTCTCTTATTATTTTTTTAATTGAAATTTTTTATATATCAAATTTGATCTTAATTCTTTTGATTGTTATTTATTTTATTTAAAATAATTTATGAAAATATATATTTTTTTAATTTCATCATCTTTCAACTTTTTTATTAATTTGTTAGATTTGATCTCCATTATTTTGATTGGTATTTATTTTATTTGAGATAATTTATGAAATTAGATTTTTTTTCTAATTTCATTCTCATTAATTCAACTTTTTAATTTGTAAGATTTGTTTCTTACTATTTTAATAAACTTGAAAAAAATATTAATAAGTTATTTTTCAACTTATTTTTTATGACATAGTCAAACACTAAAAAGTGTTTTTCAATTTAGTTTTCATGATATTACCAAATATTAAAAAATAATTTACTTTTTAGAAATTTATTTTTCAATAAAATCATTTTCCAAAAAAAACTATTTTCTAAAAATAAATAATTTTACAGCAAACAAAGCGACCAATTCACTCAATCAATTACCTTGTCTGGATGAACCCTAATATCTATTCGAATCAGACTAACTTCCTAGGAATAAAATATTAGTTAGATAACCATTTGGGCAAGCTAGGTAGGTAAACAACCTCTCGAGCTTGTCCAGCTTTTGGATTGGAAATCTAAAGGCATCATTGCTTGCCCGACAGGTAGAGATCTGTCTCACTGCAATTTTAGCAATAAAATCACTTTGCTACAAAGTCATGAGTTCTTTTCATTTTTTTTTCTTTCTTGAACGATAAAATTAAGAGCTCCAAGTTCCTAACCTTCATTGTTTTGAAAGGCAATTAGCCTTAGGCGAAGGGGTAGAGAGCCTAGAGGCCTCTCCATTACGGAGAAGGTCGTTTCGGGAGCCTTTCCCTTCACTTAAATCTTGATGCCCTCCTCTGTTTCGTGGTAACAATTTAGCCCCATAACTTTCAAGTAATGGTCGATTTAGTCCTCTTCTCACCAACTACAAACGACGAAAATGGTATGTATGCATGAAATCAACTAAATTCTAATTCAAGTTTCTTGCTTTTTTGCAAGTTGCATGAGTTTATTTTGACATTTCGAAATGAGTCTAGCACAGCAATATTATACAGAACGCCTGACATTAATAATTTCAAAAACCCCTTGCAGTATCCATGTATAATTCATTAAGTTTGTGCTGCTGCTCGACCCTTAGCTCTCAAGGATTCCTTCTCCAATCTCTTCCGGCGAAGCCGAAGAAAAAAATGGTAAGTGCACCAATCTAGTAGTGTGTTAGGCAAGGCGTCTACGATAAACCCTTGCACAGAGTGCGAGCAAAGTGGCATGCTCAGATGCTCATAGCCAATGCATCTTATGCTTGCTTTGGCGTACATTTCCGGTGATGCAATCAAGAAAAGAGATTTTTTGAACTTCGTCATCTTTGTTGCCACAAAAAGTGGTACCTGACGGCTCACAGAATATTAACAGCAGCAATGTCATCTTTGTTGCCCATTGGCATTGATAAAATGGGATATGGAATTAATAGCTAAATTACCTGGCATTGAATGTCAATTCCATGATGCTTATACTCCAAATTGATGCATCTTGAAAACATTCCAAGGTACCTATATATGTTAGTTGAAAATGCTTCACGTACAAATGGATTTTACTGAGAAAAAAATGCTTCCAGAGATATATATTTCTTGAAATTGCAGACCATTAATTACTAATTATTGATGATCTCGTTGTAGGACATATTAGCACTTCGAGATTTATTTTATTTTTTCCTCAGTGGTAGTTCCAGCTTGTACATGACAGTCTAAGCCCTAGTTTCCACTTTCGAAACCTTTCTGACATTGACTTCATTCCATTTTTTGTAGATCAAATATAAATTTGGGTTTGGTGAGTTGAAAATCTAAGAACTTCACTAAAAAGGACTTAATTTACTTCAATAGAAAGTGAAGTGTAGATTTATGAGAGAGTATGTGTGTGTGTGTGTGTAAAAGAAATCTTGAAAGGGAAATTAACACAATTGGTGAAGACGGAGCTTTCTGTTTAGTTTGCGGAGGGAGGGAGGCAGGCTGATTTTTCACCAAACCTTGATAAATTTGTGTCATCTTGCTAGTCTTATAATAAATTGATGATTGCTTCCACACAATTCTACTCGTACAGTTTAATTATAACCAAGTTAAACCTCTCTAAGTTTTCTTTTTCCGACGATTAGATTGGTTTTTTAAAATGATTTCTATAGTTAATATATATAGCTTTTTGGATAATCTATTCCTTTCAAAAAATAGAGAAAAAAAAGAAGAAGAAATGATTTAAGAAACACATATAAACATACGCTTTGGTTGAGGCATAAATGGCGAACAATGGGAATGAAGGAAGGACGGCGACGGAGCCAGAGCCCATATTGACTATTGCACCTTTTTTCTTCTTTAACATAGCAGGAAGCACTGCCCTGGTGACCCAAGTTGCTGCCTCTGAATTCACCTTGATAAGACTCTCCGTCATCTTCCAGTCAACCTCATGAAAGAACCGAGCATTAGGGTATGAAACTCCGGCATTGTTTACCAGAACACCAACATCCAACTCTTTAATACTTCCCTCTATTGCCTTTGATATCTCCGGTCCGCTCAATGTTGCAAAGTCAGCCACAACGTTTTTTATGTCTACTTGCTGATCACCAAATCTTGCCCGTATTTCATTTGATGTAGCTTCAAGTTTTGAAGGGTTTCGACCAACAAGAACAAGGTTAAGACCCTTCGATGCTAGCTCGAAAGCAACGGCTTTGCCTATCCCATCGGTGGAGCCAGTGATTATAGCCCAAGAGCCATACTCCTTCAAATTCTTTGGTGGTCTCAAGAACATGACCCATATCCACCTGAGAAAACAGAAGATATGCTTGCAAAGAGAAACAAAACCCAGACAACTCACTGCTACCAGGAAAACAGCTTGTAACTCCATTTCCATAACATGTGGTAGGTGAAATTGCTCATGGTATATGATCAGTGCACGCATGTGTACATATATGATTTATCGGGTTTGTTAAAAGAAACTAAAAGGGATATTCATTTTATTATGCACTAATTTGCTGTTAACTCTATGTGGATTGGAATAGTTATTTTTTTAATTTTTAATTTAATCTTTAATCTTTTGTTTTGCCCAATTGCACTCTTTTAGATTCAAATTAATAGCTGATAAATTCTTTTTTTTTTT